>CEOS01047878.1_pt1 | contig 93897 bp, 86 predicted proteins | sample 530601 | NCBI WGS metagenome assembly CEOS01 (sample SAMEA2620666, study PRJEB7988) | marine metagenome | biome: marine biome (ENVO:00000447); feature: mesopelagic zone (ENVO:00000213); material: "saline water (ENVO:00002010), including plankton (ENVO:xxxxxxxx)" | depth 1000 m
CGCGACCTTGCGCCGCGTTCGTCCGGGGCCTTTTCTTATCTTTCCTGACCAACCCTGTCCCGCTGCGCAGGGATTGCCACGGACACGTTTTTACAAGGATATTAACTTCTTACCCCTAGGCAAATGCCGGCAGGACTGGTGGGGGGCGAGCTTAGGGCGATGGGTGCGAAGCAGGCAGCGGTGATGAACCGCGACGAATTGCTGCTTGCCCGCCGTCTGGGCGATTATGCCTCGCGCGCGCCGGTGGCGGCGATGCTTTCCGCCCTATCGGCCCTGATCGTGTGCGTCATCAGCCAGCAGGGTCGCACCATGGTCTGGCACGTGGTTTGCGCGATCTGGCTGCTGGCGGTTGGCGCGATCAATGCGCTGCGCGTCAGGCATGCGCACCGGATCGAGGCGGATACCATCGATTTCCGCTATATCCGGCGGCAGGTTCGCCGCGCGGAGAGAATGGCGTTTGGCGATTCTCTGTGCTGGGCACTGGGCCTTGCGATCATCGGACCGACGCTGGATTATCCTGCACGGGTCACCGTCGGCATCCTGCTGACCGGCATGCTCGCCACTGCGGCCATCACGCTGCGATCGCTGCCGCGGATCGGGATTTCGCTGACCGCGGCTTTCGTGATCGGCGGCTGCGCGGCCATTTACATGCGCGATCAGCCTGGCGATCTGGCCAATGTCCCGATCATGATCTTCTATGCCGCGGTCATCCTTCATTGCTTTCGCGCCGATGGCGCCACCTATGAAGCGCGCTTCCATGCCGAACTGACCGTTTCGGAAAGCGCCGAGACGATCGGCCTGCTCCTCCACGATTATGAAGCGCAAAGCGCCGACTGGCTGTGGCGCGTCGATCATGCGGGCTGTCTTGTCGGCGTGTGCGACCGGTTCGGCGAGGCGGCGTCGATGCCCTGCGCCGAGCTGGAGGGGAAGGAGCTGGTCAGCCTGTTCAAGCCCGGCCCGCAGCGCGAGCACCTCTCGCACAGGCTGCTGCGCCGCGAGGCGTTTCGCGACCTGACCGTCCAGCTGGCCGATGCCGACGGAGCGACCGGGGGCGGGCGGTGGTGGATGCTGTCGGCTTCGCCGCGCGAAGACGGCACCACCCGCGGCGTCGCGCGCGACGTGACCGCGACCCGCCAGACCGAACAGCGCGTGGCCTATATGGCGCATCACGACGGGCTGACCGGCCTTGCCAACCGATTCCTGTTCGGAGAGACGCTGGCGGGCCAGCTTGCGCGGCAGAGAAAGGGCGACAGCTGCGCTCTGCTCTATCTCGACCTCGATCATTTCAAGATCGTCAACGACACGCTTGGCCACAGCTGCGGCGACCTGCTGCTGACCGAGGCGGCGCGCCGGATCGCCAGCAAGGTGAAGGACCACGACCTTGTCGCGCGGCTGGGCGGGGACGAATTCGCCGTGCTGCTGACCCGGTTCCGCGGCGAGGAGGAGGCGCGCGCTGTGGCCGACCGGATCGTCACCGCGATTACCGAGCCTTTCCGGATCGAGGGACAGAACCTCAATATTTCGACCAGCGTGGGCGTGGCGTTTCATCGCGGGCCGGGGGGCGCTTCGGACGATCTGCTGCGGCAGGCCGATCTGGCGCTCTATGCCGCCAAGGCGCGCGGCCGTGCCTGTTTCGCCGAATTCGAACCGTGGATGGAGGAGCGCGAACGCGAACGCGCGGCGCTGGAGGCCGATCTTCGCGTCGCGATCAAGGAAGGGCAGTTCGCGCTGCATTTCCAGCCCTTGGTCAATATCGACACCGCCGAGGTGGCCGGGTTCGAGGCGCTGGTGCGGTGGGAGCATCCGCGGCTTGGCGTCGTCATGCCGGGCGAGTTCATTCCCATCGCCGAGGACACCGGGCTGATCGTGCCGCTGGGCGAATGGATCATGCGCAACGCCATCATGCAGGCCGCCTGCTGGCCCGATAATCAGCGCGTGGCCATCAATCTCTCGCCCATCCAGATGCGCAGCCCGCGCCTGATGGCGCAGGTCGTGACCGCGATCGCGCATACCGGCATCGACCCTTCGCGCATCGAGCTGGAGATTACCGAGAACGTGCTGATGCAGGATTCGGAGGCCAATGTAGCGCTGCTTTACAAGCTGCGCGAGCTGGGCGTGCGGATCTCGCTCGACGATTTCGGGACGGGCTATTCCTCGCTCAACTATCTGCGCAGCTTTCCCTTCGACAAGATCAAGATCGACAAGTGCTTCATCACCGATCTCGAAACGCGCGACGACTGCAAGGCCATCGTGCGCGCGGTCACCTCGCTGGCGGGCACGCTGGGCATGGATACGGTGGCCGAGGGGGTGGAGCGCGAGGAGCAGCTGGAATGGCTGCGCGCGGCGGGCTGCAGCGAGGTGCAGGGCTATTTCATCTCGCACCCCGTCAATATCGAGGAGCTGAGCGACGGCCGCCCGCTGGACGGCGAGCCCGAGCCGTGGCGCACCTCGCTGCGGCGGCTGAAGGACGCGGCCTAGGCGCGGGCGGGCCCTGCCGCTTGATGGCGGGGGAAACCGCCTGCTTTTGCAGTTGTCGGCCCGCCATCGGCTTTCTAGACGATAGGCATGGCCGATACGCTTACGATTACATTCGCCCAGCATAACCAGCGTGTCGGCGATATCGCCGGGAACGCCAATGCCATGCTGGCCGCCCGCGAACGCGCCAAGGCGGCGGGCGCCGACCTCATCGTCTTTCCCGAAATGCACCTGATCGGCTATCCGCCCGAGGATCTAGTGCTGAAACCCGCGCTCATCGAACGCGCCGCGGCCGAACTGGAACGGCTGGCCAAGGCGACCGGCGAGGACGGGCCGGGCATGCTGGTCGGCAGCGTGTTCGTGCGCGACGGGGCGCTGCACAACGGGGTGGCGCTGCTGGACGGCGGGCGCATCACGGCGACGCGTTTCAAGCACGAGCTTCCCAATTACGGCACCTTTGACGAGCAGCGCCTGTTCACGCCGGGCGACATGCCCGATCCGGTGCTGTTCCGCGGCGCGATGCTGGGCCTGCCGATCTGCGAGGATATCTGGCACCCCGACGTCTGCCGCCATCTGGCCGACATGGGCGCGCAGATGTTCATCTGCATCAACGGCAGCCCGTACGAGATCGACAAGGACGTGTTGCGCATCGACGGCGTGGCCAAGCGGCGCGCGATCGATACCGGCCTGCCGCTGGCCTATCTGAACCGCGTCGGCGGACAGGACGAGCTGGCCTTCGACGGGGCAAGCTTCGTCATCAACGGCGACGGCACGCTGGCCGCGCAGATGCCCGACTGGGAAGAAGTCGAGATCTCGACCCGCTGGGTCAAGGGGCGCGATGGCTGGTCCTGCGTGCCGGGGGCGCTGCACCGGCTGGCCGACCACCCCGAGGATATCTATTGCGCGATGGTCACGGCCTTGCGCGACTATGTCGAGCATAACGGTTTTCCCGGCGTGCTGCTGGGCCTGTCGGGCGGGATCGACAGCGCGCTATGCGCCGCCATCGCGGTCGATGCGCTGGGTGCGGACCGGGTCTGGTGCGTGATGCTGCCCAGCCGGTTTACCAGCCAGGAAAGCCTGGACGATGCACAGACCTGTGCGAAGGCGCTGGGCTGCCGATTGTCGACCATTCCCATCCAGCCTGCGGTATCCGGGTTCGACGCCATGCTGGAGGGCGATTTCGCGGATCGCGATGTCGACCTGACCGAGGAGAACATCCAGTCGCGTATTCGCGGCGTGACGCTGATGGCGCTGTCGAACAAGTTCGGCCACATGCTGGTCACCACCGGCAACAAGAGCGAGATGAGCGTCGGCTATGCGACGATCTATGGCGACATGGCGGGCGGATACAATCCGCTGAAGGACGCTTACAAGACCACGGTGTTCGAGCTGGCCAAGTGGCGCAATCGCGCGCGCGCCAAGATCGGCAAGGGGCCGGGCGGAGAGGTAATCCCAACCAATATCATCGCCAAGCCGCCCAGCGCCGAATTGCGCGCCGATCAGAAGGATTCCGATTCGCTGCCGCCCTATGATGTGCTGGACGCCATGCTGCACGGGCTGGTCGAGCATGAGAAGAGCGTCGACCAGCTGGTGGCCGAAGGGTTCGACCGCGCGACGGTCACGCGGATCGAGAAACTGCTCCACCTTGCCGAGTACAAGCGGCGGCAGGCAGCGCCGGGCGTCAAGCTGGGCGCGCGCAATTTCGGGCGCGACCGGCGCTATCCGATCACGCATAGTTTCCGGTCCGCCTGATGCGCTGGTTGGTCGCCTGTGCTTTCGCGTTGGTGGCGTGCTGCGGTCCGGCGCAGGACGATGCGCCGCCACCCGCCGGGCAGGATGAAGTTCAGGACATTCCGCAGCCTTCGGGTTCGCGCGTCGATACTCTGGCGGGCGAATGGCGCGTGGCGGGGATCGACGGAGAGCCGTTCGATCAGGATTATGGCATCGCGCTGTCGGCTACGGCGGACGAGATCTGGTGGGAACCGCGCTGCGCCGGGATCCTGCGGCGCTATCGGATCGATGGCGACGCCGTGACCATGATGCCCCCCGAACCGCCGCCCGCGCAGGACGACCTGCCCCGGCCGCCGCCTGCCCTGTGCACCATCGGCGTGCCGGTCGGCGTCGAACGGGCCTTTGTTGCACTGGATGCGGCAGAGACGATCACGCGCACGCCGCAGAACGGCATCGAATTGTTGGGCGGGGGTCATTCGCTGACGCTGTTTTCGCAATAGGGGGTTCTCGCAATAGGGGCGCTTTAATCGCGGGCAAAAGCGCCTATAGCGCTGCGCATGACCGTAACCCGCTTCGCTCCTTCGCCCACCGGGCGTCTTCACGTCGGCAATATCCGCACCGCGCTGCATAATTTCCTGCTGGCCCGCAAGGGCGGCGGGCGGTTCATGCTGCGCATCGACGACACTGATGCCGAGCGCTCGAAGGAGGATTATGTCGAGGCGATCCGCGCCGATCTCGACTGGCTGGGCCTGACGCCCGACGGCGAAGCGCGGCAGTCGGCGCGGCTGGCGATCTATGACGAGGCGTTCGAGCGGCTGAAGGCGGCGGGGCGCGTCTATCCCTGTTACGAGACCGGGCAGGAGCTGGATCTCAAGCGCAAGATCCTGCTGGGGCGCAAGCTGCCGCCGATCTACGACCGCGCGGCGCTGGAACTGACCGAAGCGGATCATGCGCGTTTTGCCGCCGAGGGCACCGCACCGCACTGGCGCTTCATGCTGGACTACGGCGAGGCGATCGAATGGGAAGACGGCGTTCGCGGGCCGCAGCATTTCGACGCGTCGACCATGTCCGACCCGGTGGTGCGGCGCGCCGACGGATCGTGGCTGTATATGCTGCCAAGCTGCGTCGACGATATTGAAATGGGCATCACCGACGTGCTGCGCGGAGAGGATCACGTGTCCAATACGGCGGTGCAGGTCCAGATGTTCACCGCGCTGGGCGCCGCGCCGCCGCATTTCGCGCATGAGGCGCTGCTGGTCGGTGCGGAAGGCAAGCTGTCGAAGCGGCTGGGTTCGACCGGCATCGCCGAATTCCGCGAGCAGGGGATCGAGCCAATGGCGGTGAACTCTCTTCTGGCGCGCATCGGCACATCGCAGCCGGTCGAAGCGCGGGCGGACATGGCGGCGCTGGCAGAGGGTTTCGACCTCTCCACATTCGGCCGTGCGCCTGCCCGTTTCGACGAGGCGGAATTGCTGCGGCTGAATGCCCAGCTGGTGCATGCGATGGAATATGCCGATGTCGCCGATCGCCTGCCGCAGGGCATGGATGAGGCAGCGTGGCTGACGATCCGCCCCAATCTGGAAAGGCTGGGCGATGTGCGGGAATGGTGGCGGGTGGTGACGGGGCCCGTGGCGGCCCCCGCCCTATCGGCCGAGGATGCCGCCTTCGCCGGTGACGCAGCCGATGCCGCCGCCGCAATCCAGTGGGATCAGGGCGCGTGGAAGGCGTTGACCGAAAGGCTCAAGCAATCGTCGGGCCGCAAGGGCAAGGCGCTGTTCCTGCCGCTGCGGCTTGCGCTGACGGGCATGGATCACGGGCCGGACATGAATGCATTGCTGCCGCTGATCGGCAGGGAGCGCGCGGTCGAAAGGCTGCGTCAGGCGGCGTAACCCGCCGCCGGGACGCGGCCTTTCGTCGCGGTCAGGCTGCGACCCGCTCCGGCTCGCTTGCTTCGGGCATCACGACCGGGCGATTGGCCGCGGTGCCGTCCACGGGCTGCACCACCGGTTCGCTGACGAAGGGCGTTTCGGCAGGCTGGGGCGCGGCGGGCTGGGGTTCGGCTGGCTCGGCAGGCTGAACGGATTCGGGCGGGGCCGCTTCGGGGGCGGCCTCGGCGGGCGGTACGTCTTCGTCCGTGGACAGGCCCTGCGCGCCCTGCGATCCGTCGATCAGCGTGGTGCTTTCGCGCACGAAGTCGGTCGGCTGGCCCATGCCGGTCGGCGTCTCGCTGATCGCGATGTCGCAGTTGAATTCCAACCGCTCGCCGATTTCGCCGAGGTCGGGGTTCGCATTGCCCTTCAGCGCCTCGATCTCCGCCTCGCGCTGGATCAGATAGAGGTCGCGTTCGGCGGCGTAGGGATCGCCGCATTTCTCGCGCACCGATGCGATCTGCGCGTCCTTGTCGACGCGGTCGTTCAGCGAATTGAGCGTGCCCGCGGCGGTCGCGTAATAGGGATTGTTGAGCGGCTGGCCCACCGCGGTCGGGACGACCGAGAGGTCGGCGATACGCCCGAACAGGTCGCGCACCGTGGTCGATCCGATCAGCGGCAAATAGAGATAGGGACCGGGGCCGACGCCGTAATAGCCCAGCGTATTGGCAAGCCCGTTACGCTGGTGTTCGAGGTAGAACGGTTCCTTTGCGGCGACATCGAAAATGCCGGCAATGCCCAGCGTCGTGTTGATCGCAAACCGGCCCAGCGTTTCCAGCGCGCGGCCGGGCTTGAGCTGAAGCAGATAGTGCAGCGCGCTGACCGGCTCGCCCAGATTGGTCAGGAAATTGTCGACACCATCGCGGATCGGTTCGGGGATGGCGCTGCTATAGGCATCGGCGACGGGCTTTACGACGGCCGTGTCGACCGCATCGACGACTTCATAGCTGAGTGCGTTGACGCGTTCGGCGGGATCGCCCTCGGGCGCGCCGACTTCGCCGGAAACGATGATTTCACCGCCTGCAGCCGCATCACCGGCGGGCGGTACGTCGGGCTCGGTCGCATCGGCGGGGGGTGTCGCCGCATCGGCGGGGGCCTGTTCGCCCGGCTGGGCGGGCGCGGCGCCCTGAACGTCCTGCACCAGCGGCAGGCGCATGACATTGTCGACCTGCTTGCTGTCGAGCACGCGCAGCAATTCGGCGGGCAGCGGGGTTGCCGCCGCCAGCGCGGTGCGGGATGCCGTTTCACCATGAAAAACATGCGCGCGACCCGTATCGTCGGCAACGCCGGCGCCGCCAAGGGCGATCGCCGCCGCCAAACCAGAAATTACCATTCCACCTCACCTGATACGATCCCCGCGGGACCGTCCCCGTTGCCAGCAAGCGCCCGATGATCCGGCCCGATCAGCCGAAGGGCCTCTTGCGATAGCAGGGCGTTATAAACCGTGACTTAACTCACCGGACGGCAATTTGTGCCGATCGCGGCGGGTTTCGCCGAAACTGTGTCCGCTAGGCCGCGGCTTCCTCGGTCGCCCGGACGGCCTCGAGCAGTTTCGCCTCGATGGCCTTCATGCGGCTTTCCGAATGGATCTTGTCGCCCAGCAGATCGGTCACATAGAACGTATCGGCCGCCCTTTCGCCATAATTCGTCACATGCGCCGACTGTATCATCAGCCGCTCCTCGAACAAGGCGCGCGCCAGGCGGTTGAGCAGGGCGGGGCGGTCGCGGGCGCTGACCTCGATCACGGTGAAGCGGTTCGAGGCGTCGTTGTCGAATTCGATGCGGGGCTTCACCTCGAACGCATGGGCGCGCGGGCGCGGCAGCGGACGGGCGGCGAGTTCGGGCACCAGCTCGTTCCGGTGGGCCAGCGAATCCTCGATCGCCTGCTTCAGACGGTCGATCTGATGCTGTTCGTGGAATGGGCGGCCCAGCGGGTCCTGCACCAGCAGATTGTCGACCGCGACGCCGTTGCGGCTGGTGTGGAAGCGCGCGTCGATGATGTTGCCCCCCGCCAGATGGATGCCGCCTGCGATGCGGCTGAACAGGCCCGGATGGTCGCCGACGATCACGGTGACCAGCGTCGCGCCGCGATTTTCCGAATAATGGCATTCGATCGACAGGTTGCGGTGGCCTTCCATCGCCTGAATCTGCCGCAGGTTGGGGACGATCACCTCGGGCGCCTCGGCGATCCAGTAGGATGCCAGCATCGCGCTGCCCGCGCTTTCGATCAGATCCTTGTCCTCGCCCAGCAGCTCGGCGACCTGCGCCTTCTTGATCTCGACGCCCTTTTCGCGGCCCACACTCTTGTGGCCCAGCCTAATGCGTTCCTCCGCGGCGTGGAACAGGTCGGACAGCAGCTGGCTCTTCCAGCTGTTCCACACGCCGGGGCCGACCGCGCCGATATCGACGACGGTCAGCACCATCAATTGCCGCAGCCGTTCCAGCGACTGCACCTCGGCCACGAAATCGGCGATGGTCTTGGGATCGGCAAGGTCGCGCTTGAACGCGGTCGCGCTCATCAGCAGGTGCTGGCGCACCAGCCACGAGACAAGCTCGGTCTCGGTCTCGTCCAGCCCTAGCCGCGGGCCGACCTTCAGCGCGTCCTCGGCCCCCAGTATGGAATGGTCGCCGCCGCGCCCCTTGGCGATATCGTGCATCAGCACCGCGACATAGAGCGCGCGGCGATATTTGATCTTGCCGACGATCTCGGTCGCGGTCGGGTGGGTTTCGGCGCTTTCGCCCGATTCGATCTGGGCCAGCGCGCCGATCGCGCGGATCGTGTGCTCGTCCACCGTGTAGTGGTGGTACATGTCGAACTGCATCTGCGCCACGACGCGCCCGAATTCGGGCATGATGCGGCCGAACACGCTGGCCTCGTTCATCCAGCGCAGCGCCAGTTCGGGATTGCCGCGGCTGGTCAGCAGGTCGAGGAACAGCGCATTGGCGCGCTTGTCGCGGCGGACATTGTTGTCGATCAGCCCCGAATCGCGGTCGGCGAGGCGCATGGCATTGGGATGGACCTCCACCCCCTCGGCATTGGCGAGGGTGAAGATCTCGACCAGACGCACCGGGTCCTGCTGGAAGAAATCGTCGCCGGGCACGTCGATGCGCCCGCCCGAGATCTCGAACCCGTTCACATGGCGGGTCCGGTCGCGGAAGCGGGTCATCAGGCTGGGTTTCTTGGACCGCGCGAACTGGTCGTCCAGCTGGGCGAGGAACACGCCGGTCAGGCTGCCCACGCGCTTCACCTGCAGGAAATAGAACCGCATGAAGCGTTCGACCGCGCTCTTGCCCGGGCGGTCGACGAAATTCATGCGCGCGGCCACCTCGCGCTGCATGTCGAAGGTCAGGCGGTCTTCCTCGCGCCCGGTGATGGTGTGAAGATGGCAGCGCACCGCCCAGAAGAAGTTCTCCGCGCGGCGGAACGCGCGATATTCGGTGCGCGTCAGCAGGCCGGCATCGACCAGTTCGGCGGCCCTGCGCACCTTGTGGATGTACTTGCCGATCCAGTAGAGCGTGTGCAGGTCGCGCAGGCCGCCCTTGCCCTCCTTGACGTTGGGTTCGACCACATAGCGCGAATCGCCCATGCGCTTGTGCCGCTCCTCGCGCTCCTCCAGCTTTTCGGCGACGAACTGCTTTTCCGATCCGGCGACGACTTCGCTCCAGAACCGTTCGCTGGCTTTCTGGTAAAGCGGCTGGTCGCCCCACAGAAAGCGTCCTTCCAGCAGCGCGGTGCGGATCGTCAGGTCCTGCTTGGCCATCTTGACCATGTCGTCGAGGCTGCGGCTGGAATGGCCGACCTTCAGCCCCAGGTCCCACATGAAATAGAGCATCGCCTCGATCACCTGTTCGCACCACGGCGTGTTCTTGATCGGGGTGATGAAGGCGATGTCGACATCGGATTGCGGCGCCATCTCGCCGCGGCCGTATCCGCCGACGGCGACAAGCGTCAGCCGCTCGCCCGCGCTGCGATTGGCGGCGGGATAGACATGGGTGATGACATGGTCATGGATCACGCGGATCAGCTGGTCGATCAGAAAGCTTTGCGCCGCGGCCGATTTGTGGCCCGCCGACGGCTCGGCGATCAGCCGGTCGGCGATTTCCTTGCGCCCGCTGGCCAATGCATCCTTGAGCACCGCCATGACCTTTTGCCGCGCGGATTTGCCGCCGCCGCCCTTTTCGACCGCCGCGTCAACGGCGGCGGAGACCTTGCGCCTGTCGATGATGGCGCGCTGATTGGGTATGCGGGGCTGACTCATGCAAATCCGTGTGGGTTGGGGATGGGGTCGGGCGATCCGTCCCTGTCATATGGGGCTGCCCTACCGGTTTTTCCAATTGCTTTCCAATCGGGGCGCCGGTGATGTGCCCGTGAATTGCGCCGCCCGGAAAAGCGTCTCTTTCATAGGGCAGCGCCCTGTGCCAAAGAGCGCGCGCTGTGCGGGCGGCGACGAACCATTCGACAGGCCGCCCGCCATCCGACAGGAGAATTGCGAGTGTCGCTCGAACTGGCCGCCGCGGCGGCGAATGCGCCGATCTATTGGGAGAACCTCGGCCTCAGGCCCGGTATCGACCTCGGCTTCTTTACGCTGCGCTGGTATTCGCTGGCCTATCTGGCGGGCATCGCGCTGGGATACTGGCACCTGACGCGCATGATCAAGTCGCCCGGCGCGCCGCTGGCACAGCGCCATGCGGAGGATCTGTTCTTCTGGTGCACCATCGGCATCATCTTTGGCGGGCGGCTGGGCTATGCCACTTTTTACGAGCCTTCGCTGTGGTCCGACCCGATGGCCCTGCTATCGGTGTGGAACGGGGGGATGAGCTTTCATGGCGGCCTGATCGGCACCGTGCTGGCGATCGCGTGGGTGTCGTTTCGCGGCAAGCTCAATTTCATCCGCGTGGCCGATTATATCGCGGTCAACGTGCCCTTCGGTCTGTTCTTCGGGCGGCTGGCGAATTTCGTGAACGGCGAGTTGTGGGGCCGCGCGGCGGGGCCGGATGTGCCGTGGGCGATGGTCTTCCCCATGGGCGGACCGGTCGCGCGCCACCCCAGCCAGCTGTACGAGGCGGCGCTGGAAGGGCTGGTGCTGGGCGCGGTGCTGCTGTGCCTGTTCTGGCTGACACGGGCGCGCTGGCGGACCGGGCTGCTGGTGGGCATTTTCACGCTGGGCTATGGCCTTTCGCGCTTCATCGTCGAGTATTTCCGCGAGCCTGACCAGCAGCTGGCCGATTTCGCGGTGCGGACCGGATTCTCGATGGGTCAGTGGCTGACGATGCCGATGATCCTTGTCGGGCTGGCGCTGATCGCCATCGCGCTGATGCGCCCGCCGCAGGGCGCCGCGACCCGCACCGGCAAGCCTGCCGCATCGGCGTAAGGCCGGGGGTGAGCGGAGAGCAATCCAGTCTGGCCGGGCGCCTTGCGCGCACGATCGCGAATCTGGGGCCGATCCCGCTGGCGCAATACATGGCCGAGGCGAATGCGCATTATTACGCGCATCGCGATCCGCTTGGCGTGGCGGGCGATTTCATCACCGCGCCCGAGATCAGCCAGATGTTCGGCGAGATGCTGGGCGGCTGGCTGGCCGATATCGCGGTGCGGGCGGGGGTGCGGAGCGCCTGTTATGTCGAGCTGGGACCGGGACGCGGTACGCTGGCGCGTGATGCGCTGAGGGTGCTGACGCGCACGGGTGTGCAGGCCGAGGTGCATCTCGTCGAAGGCTCGCCCGCGCTGCGAGAGGCGCAGGCCCGCCTGCTGGCCGATCGCGCGCCAGTGTTCCACGACAGCGCGGCCAGCCTGCCCGATGACCGCCCCCTGCTGATCGTGGCGAATGAATTCTTCGACGCGCTGCCGATCCGGCAGTTGGTGCGCAGCGCGCAGGGCTGGCGCGAAATCGTGGTGGCGCTGGCGGGCGATAGCGCCACGGGGGAAAAGCAAGCGCAGCGTTTTGTGCCCGTTCCGGGCGACCGCCCGATGGATTCGGCCGTTCCCCAGGCGCGGGCGGACGCTCCCGAAGACACGATCATCGAGGTGTGCCCTGCCGCCAATGCGATCATGCACGAGTTGGCAGGGCGGATCGCGCGGCAGGGCGGGGCGATGCTGGCCATCGATTACGGCCATCTTGCCAGTTTCGAGGGGTCGAGCCTGCAGGCGGTGCGCGCGCATGAGAAGGTCGATCCCTTCGCCGATCCGGGCATGGCCGACCTGACCGCCCATGTCGATTTCGCGGCGCTGGCCGAAACCGCGGCTTCTGCGGGATGCCGCGTCGACGGCATGGCGGAGCAGGGCGAATTCCTGTTGTCGCTGGGCATCGCGCAGCGCGCATCGGTACTGGCGCGCACCAATCCGCAGTCGGCTGGCGAGGTCGCACAGGCGCTCGACCGGCTGGTGTCGCCGCAGGCGATGGGGGCGCTGTTCAAGGTTCTGGCGCTCGCCTCGCACGCTTGGCCGACGGGGGCGGGACTGACCCCTGCGCGATCATAGGTCAAAATCGCTGTTGGAAATTTGCAGCTTCGTGTCTATGGGGTCCCCGGAACAAGGCTTGCCGCCGCCTTGGGTTTCGTGAATCTCACGGACACGGGCGGCGAATGGACGGGACGCATGCTTCACGCTATCGGCCCTTCCCGGGACTTGGAACATTCGTAGCGAAGCGGTGGGCGCATGTCGCGTGCCTCCGCGCAGTCAGTTCAGGGATTTGGCATGGCAGACGCGACCATCGACACCACAGGGACCGTCGAGGGTACCAGCGAAGGCGAGACCGGGGTCCGCCGCCGCGACTTTATCGAGATTGCGGCCGTCAGCGCGGCTGGCGTGGGCGGTCTGGCGGTGCTCTATCCGCTGATCAGCCAGATGGCGCCGTCGAAAGACGTGCTGGCCGAATCCACGACCGAGATCGATCTTTCGGCCATCCAGCCGGGCCAGGCGATCAAGGCCGTTTTCCGCAAGCAGCCGGTATTCGTTCGCAACCTGACCGAACGGGAAATTGCCGAAGCGGATTCGGTTCCGCTATCAGCATTGCGCGACCCGCAGACCCTGGAAGAGCGCACGGCGGTCGATCACGTCAACTGGCTGATCACCATGGGCGTGTGCACCCATCTGGGTTGCGTGCCTCTCGGCGCTGCCGAAGGTGAGAACAAGGGCGAGTTCGGCGGTTATTTCTGCCCCTGCCACGGTTCGCACTACGACACTGCCGGCCGCATCCGCAAAGGGCCTGCGCCGTCCAATCTGGAAGTGCCGGAGTACGAGTTCACTTCCGACACCACCGTGGTTCTGGGCTGAGGATAGAGTACGATGAGCTTCCCCTGGGCAAAGCATTACGAGCCGAAGCTGCCGGTCATGAAGTGGCTGGACGAGAAACTGCCGCTTCCGCGCCTCGTCTATAACGCTGTCGGTGCCGGCTATCCCGTGCCGCGCAACCTCAACTATTTCTGGAACTTCGGCGTGCTGGCAGGCTTCTGCCTGATGCTGCAGATCGTCACCGGCGTGATCCTGGCGATGCACTATGCGCCGAACGCGCTGGTCGCCTTCGATTCGACCGAACACATCATGCGCAACGTCAACTGGGGCTGGATGCTGCGCTATGCGCATGCCAACGGCGCCAGCTTCTTCTTCGTCGTGGTGTATATCCATATTTTCCGCGGGCTGTTCTTCAGCTCGTACAAGGCCCCGCGCGAGATGATCTGGCTGCTGGGCGTGGTCATCTTCCTCCTCATGATGGCGACCGCCTTCATGGGTTATGTGCTTCCCTGGGGGCAGATGAGCTTCTGGGGCGCGAAGGTGATTACCGGCCTGTTCGGCGCGATCCCGCTGGTGGGTGAGCCGCTGCAGATCTGGCTGCTGGGCGGTTTCGCGCCCGACAATGCCGCGCTGAACCGCTTCTTCTCGCTGCACTTCATGCTGCCCTTCGTGATCGCGGGCGTCGTGATCCTGCATATCTGGGCGCTGCATATTCCCGGTTCGTCGAACCCGACGGGCGTGGAAGTGAAGCAGGAATCGGACACGGTGCCGTTCCACCCCTATTACACCGCGAAGGACGGTTTCGGCCTGGGCGTGTTCCTGGTGCTCTATACGCTGTTCGTGTTCTTCATGCCGAACGCGCTGGGTCACCCGGACAACTATATCCCGGCCAACCCGCTTTCGACGCCGGCGCATATCGTGCCCGAATGGTACTTCTGGCCGTTCTACGCGATCCTGCGCGCCTTCACCCAGGACTTCCTGTTCATGCCGGCCAAGCTGATGGGCGTGATCGCGATGTTCGCCGCCATCCTCGTCTGGTTCTTCCTGCCGTGGCTGGATCGCTCGCCGGTGCGTTCGGGTCTCTATCGCCCGCTGTTCCGCAAGTTCTTCTGGTTCGGCCTCATCCCGACGATGGCGGTGCTGTTCTATTGCGGCGGCGCGCCTGCCGAGGAACCCTATGTGATGCTGAGCCAGATCGCGGCGCTGTATTACTTTGCCCACTTCCTCATCGTGCTGCCGCTGGTGTCGAGCTTCGAAACGCCGAAGCCGCTGCCCGGTTCGATCACCGAGGCGGTGCTGGGCGACAAGACCGGCGGACATGACGCGGTTCCGCTGGGTACCACCAACGATGCCCCCGCGGGCCGTCCGGCCACGGCCTGAGACTGACGAGACAAGAGAAAGACGCGTAGAAAATGGCACGCCTTATTTCAATTTTCGTCGGTTTGGCCTTTGTCGTCGTACTGGCCTATTCGTTCATCGTCGGCGCCTATACCGCGGCGACCGACGATGCGGCGCCGACCGCAGAGCACGAATTCCACCTGCACCCGCGCGACGCCCATCTGCAGAGCGCGGGCTGGACCGGCACCTTCGATTTCCAGCAGGTCCAGCGCGGCTATCAGGTGTACAAGGAAGTGTGTTCGGCCTGCCACTCGCTGCGCCACATCGCGTTCCGCAACCTGGCCGAGCTTGGCTATAGCGAAGCGGAAGTGAAGGCCGAGGCTGCCAGCTGGCAGGTTCCGGGCATCGATCCGAACACGGGCGAGCCGGCCATGCGTCCGGCGCTGCCGACCGACAGCTTCCCGATGGTCTATCCGAACAATGTCGCGGCCGCGGCGGCGAACAACAATGCTGTGCCGCCCGATCTGTCGCTGATCACCAAGGCGCGTCACGACGGCGGCAACTATGTCTATTCGCTGCTGACCGGCTATGCGGACCCGTCGACCTACACGCATGACGGCAAGTCGCTGATGGAGGAATTCCCGGACTTTTCGACTCCGCCGGGCCTGCACTTCAATCCCTATTTCCCGAACCTCAACCTTGCGATGGCCCCGCCGCTCGCGGGTGACGGGCAGGTGACCTATGCCGACGGTACCGAGGCGACCGTCGACCAGATGGCGCGGGACGTTTCGGCCTTCCTGGTCTGGACGGGTGAGCCGACGCTGCAGAAGCGTCACCAGACGGGCTTCCCGGTGGTGCTGTTCCTGATCTTCGCGACCGTGCTGGGCTTCCTTGCCTATCGCAACGTGTGGCGGAACATGAAGCACTAAGGCTTCGGGCACGCAAAGCGAAAAGGGGGCCGCCGGCATCTGCCGCGCGGCCCCCTTTTTTCGTGCTGGCGTCACAAGATTGATGCGATCGGCAATTGACGAATGCCCCTGCATGATGGCAAGCAGCGCGTCGCCCACAGGCCGGAGCCGAGCGGGTATAGCATAGTGGTAATGCTCTAGCCTTCCAAGCTAGCTAGAGGGGTTCGATTCCCCTTACCCGCTCCAGCCTTTCGTTCGGTCCTCACCGCAGCGGCAGCCTTGCGCGCCTGCAGGCCTGTCATGCTTTCGAACCGGCCGCGTCGTCCTCGGTCCTGACCCTGCGCGCTTCGATCCAGCGCGTGGCCGAAAGCACGATCCCGAACAAGGTGACGCCGATTCCGACTCCCAGTGTCGTCGGTTCCACTCCTCCCTCGACAAAGGGGAGGCTGGCGGAATAGGCGCCGCCGATCACGGCCGCACCCAGACCGGTCACCGAAATGGCTGGCGGCCTGTTTCGATCGAGCCGCTCGGTCAGCAGGGGGATCTGGTCCGGGGCGGTTTCCAGCGCCTTCTGGATGGAACGGTTGATCAGGAAGCTCGATAGCATCCGGCGAAGCTCTGCCAGTAGAAATACGGGCGTCGCCATGACCACCGCGACCAGAACAAGCTCGTCCAAATTATCCTCCTGTCGTCAACGCTCAAACGTCGTCGGCGCTGATCATCTCGGCGCGGTCGATCTCGCCCGTCATCACCGCCACGGTGGTTGCCACGGCGGCGTCACCCGACACGTTGGTGGTGGTGCGCATCATGTCCATGATCCGGTCCACGCCCGCCACGAAGGCGATGGTCTCCAGCGGGACGCCGACGCTTGAGAACACCAGCGTCATCATGATCAGCCCCGCGCCGGGAATGCCCGCCGCGCCGACCGCGCCCAGCGTCGCAGTGATCGAGATCATGAAGTAATCGGCCCACGACAGATCGACGCCGAAGATCTGCGCGCCGAACAGAGTGGCGAGCCCCAGATACATCGCGGTGCCGTTCATGTTGATCGTCGCGCCCAGCGCGATCACGAAGCTGGCGACGGAGTTGGACACGCCCAGATTGCGCTCTGCGCAGCGCAGCGTGACGGGCAGGGTCGCATTGGAACTGGCGGTCGAATAGGACACCGCCATCGCGTCGATGATACCGCGAAAGAAATCGCGCACCGGCAGTTTGGCCAGGAATTTGATCATCAGCGAATAGATGCCGAAAATGATGATCAGGCAGCCGAGGTAATTAAGCCCCACCAGCTTGGCGAGCGAGAGCAGCGCGTCGACGCCAAAGCTGCCCGCGACCCATGCCATCAGCGCAAAGACGCCGAAGGGGGTCAGCTCCATCACGATCATCGTGACCTTTTGCATGACCACCGATCCCGCATCGAAGATCCTTGGCAGCGGATGGCCTTCCTCGCCCGCCATCAAGATGCCGATGCCGATCAGCAATGCGAACACGATCAGAGGCAGCACGTTGACGTCGGCCATCACCTGCACGGGGCTTTGCGGGACGATCGACAGGATCATCTCACGCCAGCTTTGCGTCGCGGCTTCGGGCACGGTGCCCATTTCGATGCGCGACTGGTCAAGCCCTTCGCCGGGTTTCAACAGGGTGCCCATGGCCAGCCCCAACCAGACCGCGATCTGGCCGGTGACGACGAACAGGATCAACGCCCGTCCGCCGACCGCGCCCAGCTTTCGCAGATCGCCGATGGCAGCCACCCCTGACACGAGGCTGAAGAAGATCAGCGGCACGACCAGCATCTTGATCGAGGCGATGAAGACATCGCCGATGATCTTGATGCTCTCCGCCTCTGGCCCCCAGGCCAGACCGACAATGACGCCGAGGACGAGCGCAGCGATGACCCGCTGCCACAAGGGGATACGGAACCAGGTGGAAAGCATGGAGGCTGAGAGATCCCTTGCGAAAGCGGAAGCCGGAAAACGGCGGTCAGACCGGTGTTAGTGCCCGTCTGCCGTTCCGCCCGCAAGGGGGGGCCGGGGTTTGCGCGGAACTGCGTGGGGGTCTAGGGCGCGGCGGATGCGGATCATCGACAAGATCATCTCGGACCGCGGGTCGAAATATGCGGTGTCGGGCGCGCCCTGTGCTTCGGCGGCCGAGGCGGCGGAGCTGCTGGCAGAGCTGAAGCGAGGCAAGCGTTTCGCCAATGCCACGCATAACAGCTGGGGCCTGATCTGCAGCGCCGACGGGGGCGATGGCGGCCCGATCAAGAATGACGACGGCGAGAGCGGAGCGGGCATGGTGATCCTGCGCATGCTGGAGCGCGAGGGGCTGAACGATCACCTCGTCGTCGTGACCCGCTGGTATGGCGGCAAGCATCTGGGCGGCGACCGCTTTCGCCATGTGCAGGACGCGGTGCGCATCTATCTCGACGCGCTGAAAACCGACCCCTAAAGCGCCAGCGCCGCGCGCGCCGTGCGTTCGTATATGCCGACCAGCGCGTCGAGATCGGCCAGCGCAATCGCCTCGTCCCTCTTGTGCATGGTGGCGTTGCAGGGGCCGAATTCGATCACCGGGCAGATGTTCTTGAGGAAACGCGCGTCGGAGGTGCCGCCGCCGGTCGACAATTCGGGCTCCATGCCCGTTTCGGCGCGGATCGCGTCGGCCAGCAGCGTACTGAAATCGCCCGGCTCGGTCAGGAAGGGTTCGCCGCTGATGACGGGGCGGGCGATGCCGCCGTGCCGCCGGGCGATCTCGGTCACGCGGGCGGACAGCTGCGCGCCGGTGTGCAGATCGTTGAAGCGGATCGACAGGCGTGCCCTCGCCACCGCGGGAATGACATTGGTTGCGGGATTGCCAACCTCCAGATCGGTGATCTCGAGGTTCGAGGGCTGGAACCAGTCCGTCCCCTCGTCCAGCTGCAGCGCGTCGAGTTCGGCCAGCATGCTGACTAAGCGCGGGATCGGATTGTCGGCGAGATGCGGATAGGCGACGTGGCCTTCGTTGCCATGCATCTCCAGCCAGATGTTCACGCTGCCGCGCCGGCCGATCTTCATCATGTCGCCCAGCCGCTTCACGCTGGTCGGTTCGCCGACGAGGCACAGGTCGGGCACGATGTCGCGCGCGGCCATATGCTCCATCAGCGCCAGCGTTCCAAAGCGGGCGGGGCCTTCCTCGTCGCCGGTGATGATGAAGCTGATGGTGCCTTCGTCGGCCGCGATGCGGGCGGCGGCGGCGACCATGGCGGCGATCTGGCTCTTCATATCGACCGCGCCGCGGCCATAGAGCAGCTCGCCGCGCACTTCGGGGGTGAACGCATCGCTCGACCAGCCATTGCCGGGGGGAACGACGTCGAGATGGCCTGCAAACGCGAAATGGCGGCTGCCCGACGGGCCGGGGCGTACGGCCAGCAGGTTCTCGACCGGACCATCGGGCGCATCGCCGTCGAGCGTGCGCAGCACGTTGAAGCCGAGGGGGCGGAGCATGCCCTCAAGCGCGTCGAACACCGCGCCGGTGGCGGGTGTCACGCTGGGGCAGGCGATCAAACGGCTGGCAAGCTCCAGCGGCGACATGGTGGCGAGTCCGGTCATCGCCGGTGGGACTAGCCCAACCCGGCGCATCCGCAAAGAGCGTCAGCAGGCCGCGGCGTGCGTAACCGGTTCAGAAGGGAAAATAGGGCCCGGCGAGGATCAGCGCGGCGGCGCTGCCCGCGACGATGGCGAAACGCGCAATGCCGGCCATGGCCGCCGCCGTATCGAAGGCGGGCTGCAAGGTGACGGCGCGGGCGATTCGTTGGGCCATGCAGACATCATGCACCGCCAAACCCTACCAAAAGGTAAATGCGTGCTTAACCTTCGGCCAGCCACAGATGCAGCGCGCCAAGGCAGCTGCGCCCCAGCTGCATGGATCGTTCCGCGCTCCATCCTTGCACGGGGTCGGCCATGTCGTCGTGATCCTTGAACGGCATTTCCAGCGTCATCGAAACGCAGCCATATCGCGAGGCAAGCTGGTTCGTCGCCATCGCCGGATTGCCGCGCCCGGCGGGCGTAACCGGATAGCCGTGAAGGGTCTGGAAATCGGGCGTCTGGGCGGCGAGCAGCGCGCCATAGCGGTCGAAGCCCGGCTTCTGGTGGTCCTGCAATCCGGCCATGCCTTCGAACCCGGCCAGAAAGACATGCGGAATGGCTTCGTCGCCATGGACGTCCATCGCGAAATGCACGCCGGTTTCGTCCATCGCATTGCGGATGGCGAGCACCTCGGGCGAATTCTCGGCGGTAGGCTCGTTCCATTCGCGGTTGAGGTTGGCGCCCGCCCCATTGGTGCGCAAATGGCCGCGAAACGATCCGTCGGGATTGCAATTGGGCACGATGTGGAACCGCGCTTTCTGGCGGAGAGACCGTGCGACCGGGTCGCTGCGATCGGTGAGCCGGTCGAGCGCGCCTTCCATCCACCATTCGGCCATGCTTTCGCCCGGATGCTGGCGCGCGATCAGCCAGACATGCTTGTCGCCTTCGCCCATTTCGAGGCAGTCGATCGGCCGCCCGTCGAGCGACCAGCCCAGCACGCGGTGATCCACGCCCTCGGCCAGAGCGCTGCGTGCCACCAGTTCCATGTGCCGTTCGAGCGAAAAAGGCGCGAAATAGGCGAACCATGCCAGATCGCCCCTGGGCGTGAAGCGGATGGTCAGCGTGCCGCCATCCTCGTTCTGGTCGAAGCTGCTGGGCGCGCGGTTCCAGCTCAGCCGGTCCTCGCTGACGCAGGCGTTATAGTCGGGCCAGCCCGCGGGATAGGCCGAATTGTTGAGATCGCTGATACGCAGCACCAGCTCGCGCCCCGCTGCGCCGGTGACGCCGAAATGGAACCATTGCTTGAAGGCGTTCCCCGGATCGGCGCGCAATTCCAGCCATGCTTCGGCCCCGGCGATGCGGCGTACTTCGATATTGCCGCTGTCGAAGGCGGCATGGACGGCGATAGGCGGCACGAAACGATCCTTATGCGCAATATGGGCGGTCGGCGAGCGGTTACTTCTGCTTTACGTCGTAGGTTTCGCCGTTCTCGCCCGGAAAGTCCACGAACAGCGCCTGCGCCAGCTTGCGCGCCGAAGCGGCAGGCTGGGCCAGGTCCTGGTTGGTCGGGATCACCTGTTCGGCGCGGCCTTCCCATACCGACTGACCGCTCGACCGGTCGCGGATCACGACCGAGACCTGCGTGGAAACCTGTTCGGGCGGGGGACCGGAAAGGTCGATGCCCAGCCCGACGCCGACGCCCGATCCATAGCTGCCCGTCGATCCGCCGACGCCGACGCTGACGGGGCTGCCGTCGCGGCCGGGCTGCCACGTGCTGCGGTCGAGGCGGATTTCGGCAACCCGCTCGCCCTGGCCTGCGGCGGCGGGGGTGAAGCCGATCTGCGCCAGTTCGGCCATGACCGCGTCGCGATAGGGGGCAAGCGCCAGCGAGTCCTCCGTCCCCGGCGCGGGTTCGACCGCAATCGAGCCATACGGACCCTGCGGCGCGAGTTCGGGCGCGTGAAAGCGCGTCACTTCGATCGGTTGCAGCGACGGGGCGCAGCCTGCCGTCAGCGATGCCGCGAGCAGGGCAGGAAGAAGCGCGGCGGGGCGCAGCGGGAACTGGATCATGGGCGTATTGCCTTCGCAGGACCCGCGAAGTGCAGGCCGTTGGCCTATCGATTTGGGGCGAAAGGCGCGGCAGTTCAAGTCGCTAGGGCGCAGAGGGCCCTCAGGAAGCGAGGATGAAGATGAGCATGGCCGCCATAAACAGCGAGATCACCCCGATGCGCGGCAGCCACAGGCGGCACCAATCGCGCAGATGGGAAAAGTCGCGGATTTCCTTGAACTCTGCCTCTACGATGGCGTTCGTCTCGCGGTAGCGCCTTTGCCCCCGCGAGTGTTTCAGCCTCTCAAACCGCTGGGAAGACAGGCCCACGGGATCCTGCGGGCCGCCGGCAAAGCGGCTGGAAATGCCGTCGAAGAACGAGGTGAAGCGGTGATGCTCTTCGCGGTAGCGGCCATTGCCGGACACGACCAGCGTGCGCCTCTGCGTCTGGGCCGTGATCTCGGAGCGCCCTTCGCCCGGCTGCCACCAGCGCGATCCGCATTCGCCGCAACGCATGTCGCGCCCCTCGCCAATGAAAAGCTGGCTGGGGACGCTGTAGTTTTTCTCGCAATGATCGCAGGTGATGCGCATGGTCAGAGCCGTTTGCTTTCAATAGTTTCGACTTTCAAGCGAGCGACCGGGTTCTAGCGAGTTTTGCTGTGGGTTTAGACCACAGCATTAACGGCTCCTATTCCCCATGGGTAGTCCGCATTCGACCTTTCGGGCAGGGCCGGCATGGGGCAGGGTCCCGGCCATGTCAGAGGATCTCCATCCGAGTCCCGCGCGGGCGGCTGCTGCCTGCGAGGCATATGCTGCGCCAGATGACGCGGGAGAGCCGGTTGGGGCAGCGCGCCCCGGTGTGGTGCTGCGCAGCGCGACGATCATCGGTATTGGCGCGCCGCTGCTGCTGGCGGGCGCAGCGCTGACGGTCTGGGCGCTGGCGGGTGGCGATTCCGCGCCATCGACCAGCGTGTCGGTAGCCACGGCCGCGCCCGTCGCTGCCGGATTGCCGCCGGTGCAAAAGGCTGCCGAAGAGACGGCGGCGCTGCAGCTGATGGAAATCGACGAGGAAAGCGCTTCGCTTATCAACGAAGAGCGGCCTTTCGACGGCAAGCCTGAAATGCCTGCCGCCTTCCGCTTTGGCGCGGGTCTGGAAGACCGCGACCGTGCCGCCGATTGCCTGGCCGCCGCCGCGTTCTACGAGGCCGGTGCGGACCGTGAGGGGCAGCGCGCAGTGGCGCAGGTCGTGCTCAATCGCGTGCGTCATCCGGCCTATCCCAAGAGCGTGTGCGAAGTCGTCTTCGAGGGGGCCGAGCGCCAGACCGGTTGCCAGTTCACCTTTACCTGCGACGGCGCGCTGCGCAGGCGGCCCAGCGACCGGCAGTGGCGCGATGCGCAGCAGGTGGCGCAGGAGGCATTGGGCGGCGCGATCGACAAGTCGGTCGGCACCGCGACCCATTATCACGCGTCCTATGTCGTGCCGTACTGGAGCCCAAAGCTGCAGAAGATCGCGCAGGTGGGCCCGCATATCTTCTATCGCTGGCCCGGCGGCTTTGGCAGCCGACGCGTCTTCCGCGACCAAGGCAAGCGCGACGAGCCGCGGATCGCGAAGCTCGCATGGCTGGGCCATCATGGTGAGGGCGATGACAGCCTGCCCCTTGGCCCCGAACCGGCCAGTTTCGCCGAAATGGTGGCGGCAGGCTCGCAAGCGGTAGAGGCGAAAGCCGGTCTGCCGGTGGCAGGACAGCGGATCGTGCTGGGTCTGGACATGAAGCAGGCGCCGGGGCGCTGGGCGATGACGGCGCTGGATGAATGCGACGGGCGCGCGGATTGCCAGGTGGTCGGCTATCCCATGGGGCGCACGCCAGGGGGGCGGCCCGCGTTTCTCTATACGCGTGACGGCAATTCGGGGCTGGACCGCGCCTTGTGGGATTGCCGCACCGTGACCCGGCCATCGGCGGACCAGTGCCTGCCTGAGGACGAGGCGGCCCTGCGCCATATGATGCGCGACCGGTCCCGGCTGGCCGCGAACTAGGCGCGGCGCTCCGCCCGACGCTCAAAAGAGCTGACGCTCAAAAGACCAGACGCTCCAAGGAAAAGGGCGCCGCGATCCCCCCGACCGCGCCGCCCTTCCTTTTTGAACGCCAGCCCGGCTTACATCGCCAGCAGCTGCGCCCCCATGGACGAATGGGCACCCACGCTTTTGTTCGTGGCCCAGATGGCGGCCTGCGTACGGTTGCCGACCTTGAGCTTGCGCAGGATCGCCTTCACGTGAACCTTGACCGTCGCTTCGCTGACATCCAGCGAGCGGGCGATCACCTTGTTCGAATGGCCCGCCATCAGGCAGCACAGAACGTCGGTTTCACGCTGCGAGAGATTGGCCGAGTCCAGCGCCTTTTCGGCACCGGCCGGGTCGGAGAAGCTGATCGCCTGACCCTCGAGCGCGTCGATCACGTTCGGCGGCACGATCTTCTGGCCCTGCGCCGCCAGCTTGAGCGTGGTGACGAGCGGGACATAATCCATGTCCTTCACCAGATAGGCATGCGCACCGGCGCGGAATGCGTCGAGCATCACCCGCATGTCCAGCATGTCGACCAGAAGCACGCACTTCAGCGTGGGGTTCTGGGCTAGGATGGACTGGACGGCGCCGACCGCGTCGGTCGTCATATCGGTGTCGATCACCGCCAGCGCATTGCCGTCGGTGGCCGCCCAGTCGATGTCGCGCACGTCGGCAGCGGACGAAAGAACGTCGAAATCCGACGCCGACAGGATCCGGGCGAGCCCTTCACGTTGAAGCGGATTACGGCAAACAAGAGAAACAAGATCGGTCATTATGGAACCCCCACATCATGGCCGGTAGATCGGCCAGTTCGACACTTTCGGATGAGGTACTTCGCCACCAATCCCCCCCAGGAGGTGTCGAATCATCCGTTCGCAGTCGCAACAAATGGGAATCCGCGCCGAAACGCAATTTCAAAAGTTTACGGATTTTTAATGTCTCGATCTGGGACAGTTAAAGGAACGATTCCTCGATGATAACCGTGTCGCCCGGAGCGATCATAAGTGGTTCATCCGTAAGCTTAATTGCACGGGGCGTCGACCATGCCGCGCGCTGCAGCACGACCATCGTCTTGTTGGCGCGCGGCGTAAAACCGCCGGCCTTTGCAATAGCCTGAAAGAACGTGAGGTCCGGAGAATAAGGATATTCACCCGGCTGATCGACTTCGCCCAGTACATAGACCGGACGATACGCAAGCACTTCGACCGAAACCTTGGGGTCGAGTACATAGCCGCCCGACTTGAGTTCGGTTCCGATCGCCTGCGCGACCTCGTTCGGGGTCTTACCGGTCACCGACACCTTCTCGATCAGCGGCATGGCGAGGTCGCCGGAGCTGTCGACCTGAAACTCGCCGGTCAGCGACGGTTCGTCGAACACGGTGATCTTGATATTGTCGCCCGCCGCCACGGCATAGCCCGAATCGACCGAGGTATTGGCCTCTGCGACGCTGGCGGAGGGATAGCCGGTGCTGGCGCAACCGGAAAGGGCAAGGGCCATGGCGGCCATCGCGCCGGATATCAGCGCTGCGCGGAAAGGCGGCAGGCCCGGGCGACTGCTGGAACGCGCATCGGCGCGTTTAAGCTCGGCAGGCCGTCGAAGCTCGCAAGGCAAGACCATCTCTTCATTCTCCCGTCGAAACAGATCTTTCGCGACTCCCCATGCAGAAGCTCGCATGGGTGAACTTTAGGGTTCCCGAACGTTTTCAACCATTACCAATAGGAGACAACCCCTTTTGCCTCCCCGTATCGCCCCACCGGATAGGCAGGGGTAAGTCCTATGCGCGTTTGCCCCAAAGCGACGCTCGGGCGATCATGCACGATAGATTGATGTCATATGGATTGCGAATTGCTCGACTGTTTCACACCATTTTCCGGACACGACCATGACGATTCCCGGCCGGGTGCCGGCGATCGGCGCATGGCCGATCCCTCGCGTCAGCCCTCTTTCCGTGGTGGGCGCCGGGTGCCGTCCAGCGGCGCGGCGGCCGATCGGCGTGCGCTGGATGCGATCGATGCGCTGGCCGGATCGCTGACGCCGGCGATGCGCGCGGAATGCCGCAAACGCGCCGAAAAGCGGGCTTTTTCCGGTCTGGGCGATGTGTCCGACCCGTGCATCTGCGGAGAGGCGCAGCTCTTGATGGAGGCCGCGCGGCAAGGTGCCGGACGCGCTCCGGCTGCGTGTTTCGACGGGCTGGGTGACGTTCGGTGAACGGGCATGACCGTAAGCCGGAGGTGGCCGCTGCACTGGCTGGATTCGGAGGAAACCGAAGATTCACAGTTAATGTCCATAAGGCTGCCACGGACGCCGCTGGGGCGACCGTGGGGGAGCTTTCCTTGGCGAAGCATTCAAGTAGCCGAGATCGAAAGAGTTACGACTTTTGGGGGTCAGAAATCATTCGTACGAATAGAGGGGGCGCATTCGCCCGTCAGATGTCGCGCAAATTCTCGCGCCAGCTTTCCCGCCAGGCGTCCAGGGGCCTGCGCCGCGGCGTACCCGGGCTAGGCCTGCTGGGTCGGCCTGCGATGCGTGTTTCGGTGACCTTTGCCGCGGCGCTGGCCGTGCAGGGCGCCGCGCATGCACAGCCGCTGGACGTCGATACGCCCGAAAGCCTGCTGCTGCGCCCCGAGACCGAGGGCGTGCGGGTCAATGGTGTGGTCGTGTATCCGCAGATCGAGTTCGATCTCGCGCACGATACCAATATTTACAACACCGAGAGTTTCGAGATCGAAGACACGGTGGCGATCTTTCGTCCCAGCGTGATGGTGCGGCCCGATCTGGCTCGCCATGAAATCGCGCTTGAGGCCGATGCGCTGCTGCGCCGCTATTTCGACACCACCAGCGAGAATTCGGACCAGTGGGGCGTGCAGGCGCGCGGCAGGCTGGATTTCGCCGAACGCACCTCGGCGAATGGCCTTGTCCGCTATGCGAGCCGGATCGAACCGCGCGGTACATTCGGCGACCAGTTCCTGACGGACGAGCCAATCAGCTTCGACCTGTTCGAGGTTCGCGGCGGGCTTGAGCGCACCGGCGGCATTCTGGAACTGCGGGCGGGCGCCAACTGGTCGAAGGTCAGCTATGACGATTCAACGCTGAACGGCGAGCCGCTGGACAATATCTGGCGCGACGAAAACACGCTGGGCGGCTTTGTCCGCGCCGATTACGAGGTGTCGGGCAAGCTGCGCACCTTTGTCGAGCTGAACGGCAACCGCACCGATTACCGCGACAATCCGCTGGACGCCCCGCGCGATTCCGACGGTTTCGGCGCGCTTGTCGGCGTGCGCAGCGAGGTGACCGACCTGATCGATGCCGAGGCGGCGATCGGCTATACCCACCGCAGCTTCGAAGATCCGACGGTGGACGATTTCAACGGGTTCAACTTCCGCGTGTCCGGCCGCTGGACGCCGACGCCGCGCTGGCTGTTCGGCCTGGAAGGCGCCCGCACGTTCGAGCGTTCGCCGCTGATCGAGGTGCCCTCCGTTTTGCAGACGCGCCTGCGCGGCGTGGCGCAGCGCAGCCTTGGCCGCCGTCTGCTGACGGGTGTCGAGGTGACCTACGACAACTGGGATTACCAGGGCATCGATCGCAGCGAGAACCGCTTCGGCGGCGAAGTGACGATGCGCTACCTCCTTCTCGACCAACTGACGCTGCTGGCCGGTGCCGGCTATCGCAAGCAGACCGGGTCGGGCGACGTACCCCGCGTTTACGAAGGGGCCAGCTTCCGCGTCGGCCTGTCGGTATCGCTTTGATACCGACGCCGCGCCTTTCAGCCACGGCACGTGCCGCGGCGTCCCGGCCCTTACGGTGCCAGAGTGTGGAATGGACATGCCGATGAACGTCTCTCAGCAGATCATGCAGCCGGGTGTTCCGGGACGGGCGCTTGTCGAGGTGGGCGATCAGCTTCCCGCCCATACCGACCGCGTCGACATCTCGAAGTCGATCTCTTTCCTGCAGCGCCATTTCTGGCTGATCGCGGCCGTGATCGCGGCCTGCATGCTGGTGGGCGCGCTCTATTCGGTGCTGGCGGACAAGACCTATACGGCCACCGCGGTCACCAGCCTCGAGACATCGAACGAGGAGCTGGTGAACACCAGTTCGCAGCAGACCGGAACCCCCGCACCCGATCTGTCGGCCGCGTTTATCGAAACGCAGGTAGAGATCATCACCTCGCGCGAAATGGCGAGCCGGGTGGCCGAAGCGCTCGAGATGCTGGAAGGCGCGGATGCGCCGGAACGGCGGCAGATCGTCGATACGCTGCAGGACAACGTGGCCGCCGGGCGTTCGGGCGAAAGCTATGCGCTGTCGATTTCCTATGACGCGCCCACGCCGGAGGAGGCCGCGAAGATCGCCAACGAGTTTGCGCGCCAGTTCACCTTGTGGAACGTGCTGGCGACCCAGACCCGCACGGGCGAGGCGATGGGCACCATTAGCGAGCGGCTGGAGGAGCTGCGCGCGCAGGCACAGGCCGATACCGCCGATCTGCAAAGCTATCGCATCGCCAACGACCTGCTGTCGACATCGGGCAGTTCGCTGACCGAGCAGGAAATCTCGAGCTATAACCAGGAAGTGACGCGCGCCCGCGCCGAGGCATCGGAAGCGCAGGCGCGGCTCAACACCGCGACCGCACAGCTGCGCAGCGGGTCGAGCGGCGAGGATGTCGGTGCGGCGCTGGGTTCGGGCGTCATCGGTTCGCTGCGTGCGCAGGAATCGACGCTGGCCGGACAGGTTGCGAACCTGTCGTCGCGCTATGGTCCCAACCACCCCGAACTCGTACGTACCCGCGGCGAGCTGGCGGAAGTACGCCAGCGTATCCAAGCCGAGATCAACCGCGTCATCTCGAACCTTCGGGCCGAGCGTGACGTGGCCAACCAGCGGCTTGCCTCGCTAACCGGATCGCTGGGCGCGGCGCAGGCCAAGCTGTCGCGGTCGAATGCCGCGATGGTCGGGCTGAGCGAGCTTGAGCGCAAGGCCGAGGCATCGCAGGGCCTCTATGAAACCTATCTGTCGAGCTACAAGCAATTGCTCGCCGCCGAGGGCACCGAGCGGCCCAATGCGCGGATCATCACGCTGGCGGAAATTCCGAGCAAGCCAAGCGCGCCGAACACGATCCTCAACATGGCGCTGTCGCTGGTGCTGGGCGTCGGGCTGGGCGTGTTCGCCGCGATGATAGCCGATGCGACCAGCAAGGGCATTTCGACGCCCGAGCAGATCGAGCAGGAGCTGGGGCAGAACTATCTCGCCTCCATCCCGCTGCTGCAATCGGTCAGCAAGGGCGCGACGGGCGTGGGCGCCGTTCTGGAAGAACCGCGCTCTCCGTTTACCGAGGCGTTCCGTTCGCTGATGATCGCGGTCGAACAGCAATGCGAGACGCCGCCGCAGGTGATCGCGATCACCTCGACCCTGCCCAAGGAAGGCAAGACGGTGACGTCCACCTGCCTTGCGCAGATGCTGGCAATGCAGGGGCATCCGACGCTGCTGGTCGATTGCGACTATGTGAAGCGCGGCGTGTCGCGCCTGCTGAACCTGTCGGACGAGACGCAGGGTCTGCTTGACGTGCTGTCGGGCAAGGCGACCCTGTCGGAAGCGATCCGCCAGGGCAGCGAAGGGCTGGCCATCCTGCCCATCGTTTCCACCAGCGAGCGCGCGGAATCGCTGATGAGCGGGCCCGAGTTCGAGGAATTCCTGACCGCGCTGCGCCAGGGCTTCAAATATGTGATCCTCGATCTGCCGCCGGTGCTGCCGATCGCGGCCACCCGTTCGATCGCGCAATATGCCGATACGACGATCATGCTGGCGCGCTGGCGCAGCACGACCGTTCCCGCGGTGCAGGCGGCGCTTCGCCAGTTGCCCCGCGGCCGCGTTTCGCGCGCGGGCATCGCGCTGACGCAGGTCGACCTGCGCAAGCGCGGGCTTTTCTCCAAGCGCGATCCCAATTTCTACTACAAGGAATATCGGGAGTATTACGCGTGAATGCGCTTCAGCCCGTAAGCCTGCGTATGGACGACGATGCGCCCCGGCCCCGCTTTTCGCAGCCGAGGGTGGCGATCATCCACTATTGGCTCGTGTCGATGCGCGGCGGGGAGCGAGTGCTCGAACGGTTGATGCACCTGTTTCCGCAGGCCGATATCTTCACCCATGTCTATGACCCGACGAAGATGTCGAATGTCATCAACGAGGCGAAGGTCACCACCAGCTTCATTAACAAGATGCCGCTGAGCCGCAGGTGGTACCAGTATTACCTGCCGCTGATGCCGATGGCGCTCGAACAGTTCGATCTCAACGGCTATGACCTGATCATCTCGTCGGAGAGCGGGCCGGCCAAGGGCGTGATCACCGATCCGACCAGCCATCACATGTGCTATTGCCACTCGCCGATGCGGTATTTGTGGGATCACTATCACCAGTATCGCAACGGGGCGAACCCGATCGCCCGCGCGGCCATGCCGATGCTGTATCACAAGCTGCGCGAGTGGGACGTCTCGTCCAGCGCGCGGGTCGATAATTTCGTCGCCAATTCGAACTTCATCCGCCAGCGCATCATGAAGAACTGGCGGCGCGAGGCCGACGTGGTGCACCCGCCGGTGGAAACGAACCTGTTCACCGCATCGACCGAGATCGACGATCATTATCTGTGGGTCGGCCAGATGGTCCCCTACAAGCGGCCCGACCTCGCCGTCGAAGCCTTCAACGCCAGCGGCAAGCCTTTGCTGATGGTCGGCGTGGGCGGCATGGAAAAGCAGCTGAAGAAGATCGCCAAGCCCAACATCAAGTTCGTCGACCGGCTGAATTTCGACGATCTGCGCCGCGCCTACGCGCGCGCGCGGGCGCTGGTCTTCACTGCCGAAGAGGATTTCGGGATCGTCCCGGTCGAGGCGATGGCTTCGGGCCGTCCCGTGCTGGGTTTCGGACGCGGCGGCATTCTCGACAGCGTGGTGCACGAACGCACGGGCATCTTCTTCGACCGTCAGACGCCGGAATCGCTCGCGCAGGGCATTGCGGAGATGGAGCGTTGGTTGCCCCACTTCAATCCGTCGGATGCCGTCAGCCATGCGCAGAATTTCGCGCCCGAACGCTTCGACGAGAAGATCCGGCAACTGACCAAGCAATATAGCTGATGCGCATAGATCCCGCAGGCGCTAGGTGGAGCGAAGGCTCTGCCGTGGACGCGTCGGCCGAAGGGCCATGCGGTAGGGCGGTCGAGGCAATGGGGACGACGGCGGATCCTACATGACGGTTACGTTCATCGGGTTGATCATGGCCGCCATCGGCCTGCTGTTGCTGATCCGTGGATCGCTGGCGGCCATGCTGGCCTTCCTGATGCTGGCCGGCATGATGGGCGGGTCGGCGGCGATCATCCTGTCGGCGATCGGGGGATCCTCGATCCCGCCGGGGCAATTCGCGCTGGCCTTTATCTGGCTGCGCATGGTCATTCCGGGCAGCCGCTTTCTCGATTCGCTGGGCCCCGCCTTTCGTGAGAATTTCTGGCTGATCGTCTTCGTCCTTTACGGCGTCGCCATCGCCTATGTCGCGCCGCGGCTGTTCGCGGGGCAGATCAATGTCACGCCGCTTCGTTTTGAAGGCGCCGGTGGAGGGCTGTTCGATACGGCCCCGCTGATGCCGACGTCGCAGAACATGACCGCGTCGGTCTATCTCATCGGTGCCCTGCTGACGGCGGTGGCGACTTATGTCGCGTGCCTGTACCGGGGCGGCGCGAATACGCTGGTCAAGACGGCGGTCGTGATCGCCTGGGTGCATTGCCTGACCGGCGTGCTGGGCGCAGTCGGTCGGGGAACGCCGATCGATACCGTTTTCGAGCTGATGCGAAACGCGAACTACACGCAGCACAGCCAGGCCTATGAAGGCTTTATCCGGATCAACGGCATCTTCCCCGAACCATCGTCATGGGCGGCCTTCGCGTTTTCGTGGTTCGTCTTCCTTGCTGAATGCTGGTACCGCTCGGTCGAACCCAGGGCGACGGGGCGTGCTGCACTGCTGCTGGCGGTGGTGATGTTCTTCTCCACCTCCTCGTCCGCCTATGTCGGGCTGGGCGGCTATGCGCTGTTCTTTGCCGTCAGAATGGTGTTCTTCCCCAGCCTCGCCAGCCATTCGCGGATGAAGGAAGCCGCGATCATCGGTCTGGCCGGGGCAGTCCTGACGGCCATCCTGCTTGCCGCGCTTCCCGCCTTTACCGAGGCGATCGGCAAGATGATCGACGACATGCTGTTCGCCAAGGCCGACAGCGAATCGGGTCGCCAGAGGCTGTTCTGGGCGCTGCAGGGCTGGGACAGTTTCGTCGTTTCCTGGGGCCTTGGCATCGGTCCGGGCAGTTTCCGCTCGTCAAGCCTTGCGACCGCCATTCTGGGGTCGAGCGGGATTATCGGCGTCGTCAGCTTCGTGGCCTATCTGCTGACGGTGTTCGAACCACGGCGCGGATCGTCATGGGGCGCGACGGGTTCGGTCGCGGCGCGGCTGGGCGGTGCGGCTGCGACGGCGGCTGTGGTGTCGCAGATACCCGCGCTGGTCGCGGCGGCGTCGCCGGTGCCGACCAGCGAATTCGCCATCCTCGCCGGGGCGGCGCTGGCGCTGCGCAGGGTAAGACAGCCCGCGGCGCAGACGGGCGAGGCCGAAGAGGCGGCCGTACCGGACATCGAGATCGAGGAGCCGGCCCCCGTGCGGCGCGGCTGGCGGGTCAGGGAAGGCAGCTGACGCCAGCCATCCCGACGGCTCACGGTTCTTTCGAACTGGTTGTGAAAGTCAGTGAAGCGCGTCGTCGCTGTCGATGCTGTCGGCCATGGATCGCAGGATCGTCGGCAGCACGTCGCGCATGCCCAGCATGTCATAGAAATTGACGGTGGCACCCAGCATGGCCATGCCGATCGCTTCCGGCCTGAAGCCGCTGCTCACCAGCAGGCTATAGCCGTCCAGCATGCGTTTCGACACATGGGCAAATGCCTCGAACGGCGGCGATCCCGCCGCGTCGGTGGGAAAACCGGGCAGATGCGGCAAACCGGGGGTGCCGTCTTCATCGTCCACGCAATATCCTTCCCGAAGCAGCTTGTCTTTCGCAATTCGATCGAACATTCGGCATCGCCTCTTCCCGTCCCATGAAAATTGTTTCGCGCTGGGACATGCTGTTTCAATTTACCCGATGCGATTGACAAGAAAAGTATCCCTATCCGTGCGCGCACATCATGACTCGAAATCGAAACCTTGGGTCCGAATGGTTAGTTTAACCCGCGTTTTCGTTTCGTCATCCGTGTATCGACGGGCAGGGCGGCGGCGAATATGCCGATGAGTCAATGCGGTATGCCCTCCCGGTTCCGGCACGGACCTCCACCTTATTGCTAAATCGGATTACCCCGCGAATTGCGCATGGTGGGCGCGCAATGGTTGGCGCATGGTCGCGGCGGCGTCGACCCCTATGGGCAGGACCCTGCTTCCCCGTGGCAGGTCTTTATGTGCCAAATTGAACTCGACCGCAGCCGGTGCATCCTTTTAATCGATGCCATGTTATTGAAACGGGTACGCATATTATGAAAGTCGCCTTACGCCGATGCTAGCACGAAAAGTCTTTGCCTCTTCGGCATTCCTGACCGGCAGTCGCTTTCTGGGCCGCGGTCTGGACATTTTGGCGGCGCTGGTCATGGCGCGTTTCCTGTCGCCTGCCGATTTCGGCGTCGTGACCCTTGGGCTTGCGGCGCTGATGGTGCTCGAATCCTTTACCGAGCTTCCGGTCGAGGATGCGCTGCTGCGCGAAAAGGAATTGCGGCGCGAAGATGTGAACACCGCCTACACCCTGTCCGTGCTGCGCGGGCTGTGCGTTGGCGCATTGCTGTGCGCAGCCGCGGTCCCGCTGGCGATGATCTATGACGACGACCGGCTGATTTTGCTGATCTGCCTGCTGGGCATCGCGCCTGTCGCGCGCGGGCTGCGCAGCCCGATGATGGTGCGATTTGCGCGCGACGTGAACTACCGGCCCGCCGCGACGATCGATGCGGTGTGCCGCATCACCTCTTTCCTGCTGGCCGTAACCTGCGCGTGGTATACCGAATCCTATCTCTCGCTGGTGCTGCTGTCGGTCACGCCGCAGATTATCGAGATGATCGCGACCCATGTGATCGCGCCGTATCGGCCGCATTTCACACTGGCGAAGATGCGCTTCATCCTGTCCTTCGCGGGACAGGTCACGATCTCGCGCGTGTTGGCGACCCTTTCGTCCGAGGGTGACCGTTTCATCGTCGGCGGATTCGTCAGCAAGGCGGCGCTGGGTTTCTTCTCGATGGGACGTAGCGTCGCCACCACGGCAAGCTGGTCCATCGCGATGCCGCTGCTGGCCGTCATGTACCCGGGCCTTGCGCAGATCCGCCACGATCCCGAACGCTTTCGCCGCAGCTATTTGCGGGGGCAGGCGATGATCGTATTCGCGATCCTGCCGATCTCGCTTGCCATGGCGGTGCTCGCCGACCCGCTCGTGCGTCTGGCGCTGGGCGAAGAATGGTTGCCGGTCGTGCCGGTGATGCAGGCGATCTCGGTGCTGAACGGGACGGCGACATTCTCGATGTCCGCCCATTCGCTGGTGATGGCGACCGGGCAGATCCGCCAGATGATCTGGCGCGAGCTGGTGACGCTGATCGTTTCGATCCCGGCGGTGACCTTTGGCGCGATGTATTACGGGCTGGTCGGCGCGGTGGTGGGGCGGGTGCTGGCGAGCCTGGTGCATACGGGCATGAGCTTGCAGATGGTCTCTCGCCTTGCCGATCTGCCGGTCTTGACTCAGCTGACCAATCCGTGGCGGTCCATATTGTCGAGCGCGGTTTTCGCAGCCGTTCTCTATCTCGTCGCCGATGCCATGCCGGGCAGCAACTGGATCGAGCTGGTGGTGCAGCTGGGCGTGGCAGGCATCGCGGGCGCGGTCAGCTATGTCGCGGTTCATCTTGCGCTGTGGAAGCTGGCGGGCCTGCCAGAAGACAGCCCGGAGCATTTCCTGATCGACCTGATGCAATCGGGCCTTCGCCGGTTCGGGACCGCCTCGGCCCAGTCCTGACAGGGACCGGCCCGATCACTCCGGTGTTGCGGGCCCTTAGGCGCCAGCGGCGATGTCGAGTTCGATCAGCAGGGGCAGGTGATCCGATCCCAGTTGCGGACCGGTGCGAACCTCAGCCTCGACACGTCCGCGCAAATAGAGCTGGTCGAGCGGCAGGCGCAGCAATGCCGGATTGTCGGACGGCCAGCTGGTGGTAAAGCCGCTGCCCAGCCGGAAATCCCCGCTGGCGCCGATCCGCCGGACCGCATGCGTCCATGGCGAGGAATTGAAATCGCCGGCCATTATCGCCGGACCGGTCACCCCCGCCACCGCCTTGCGCATCGGTTCGATCCAGTTCTCCTGTTCGCCCAGCGGCCACGGGCGGTCGAGATGGGCGGCGAACACGGTAAATTCGGTCCCCTCGACATCCAGCCGTGCGGTCAGTGCCGACAGCGCCTTGCGATTATCCGCGTCCCCGTCACCCGCCAGCGCGTCATGCGCCAGCAGCGGAAAGCGCGAGAAGATCACGGTCGAGCAGGGGTAGTGCACCGAACAGGACACCATCACCGGATATTTCGCCTGCAGCACCGCGCCCCATTCCTTCTGCATGCGCGACGCCTCAAGCAGGACCAGGATGTCGGCATCCTGCGCGGCCAGCCACTCGGCGTCGGCGCGGGACTGCGGATTGGTCTTCAGCATGTTGTATTCGATCATGCTGACATGGACCGTGCGGTGCCCCATCGGCGGGGCCGCTTGCAGGATCGGGCCGAACAGCACGATGCCGGTGCCCAGCGCAGCGATCAGCACGATGATGGCCGGTGCCACAACTTGCCGGCGGCGCAAGCGCCATGTTGCCAGCAACACGGCGACGACGAGCGCAGGCCACCAATAGGCAGCCGCGATGTTGAGATTGTCGGCCAACGGCAGCCACAGGCCCAGCCACGATATCGCCAGCGTAACCAGGGCCAGAACCAGCACCGCAATCGACACGAGATGGCTCCCGCGATGCGATCGGTCGGGCCGGCGCCGATACCTCAAAGGTCGAGCAGGCTGTTGACGAGATTGCGGGCCGCCCGCTCCCACGTCAGCTTTTTTGCCCGATTGAGCGCGCGCTGGGAAAGCGCCTCGCGGTCCGGGGCGCCGTCATACACGGCTGCGATCGCCTTGGCCCATGCAGCCGGGTCGTCGGCAGCGACATAGAGCGCGCCGTCGCCGCATGCTTCGGGCAGGGCGCCGCAGGGCGCGACGATTGCCGGCGTGCCAAGGCGCATCGCTTCCAGCGGGGGCAGGCCGAAGCCTTCCGTCGTCGAGGGAAAGGCGAACAATTGCGCGTTTTCGTAAAGGGCGCGCAATTCGCCGTCGCTGACTCGCCCGGTGAACAGGACATTGGGCGGCACCCGCCGGCCCGCTTCGATGAATTGCTCTCGCCGTCCGGAGCCGAACAGGACGAGCGTGCGGTCCTTCAGTTCCGGCCGGGCGAAGGCGCGCAGCAGCACGACGATGTTCTTGTGCTTCTGCAGGCTCGACAATGCGAGCGTGTATCCGCCCTTTTCGAGGCCCATCCTGCCGAGAATGCTGTCGTCGGCGCGGTCGGCCAGCACATGATCGCAGCCGTTCTGGATGACCGTGATCTTTCCGGCAGGCGCGACGCCGGCCTCCACGATCTCGTCGCGGGAATATTTGGACACGGTCAGGATGCGGCGGTGGCGGCGGCCGGCCATCGGCTGTTGCAGGCGGTACCAGCGGCGGAAATTGGCGGAATAGCTTTCGGGTGAAAGCAGCACCTGCACGTCGTGCAGCATGGTCACCGCATTGCGCCGCAGCACCGGACCCACATTGCAAAGGCTGACCACCGTGGCCCGGCCCGCGCGCAGCGGCAGCGTCAATTGCTCCCACGCATTGCCCGTCAGCGGGCCGACGATGCGGTAGGGGACCCCCAGTTCCTTCGCGCGTTCCTCTGCGTCGGCGGGGATCAGCAGGTCGAACCGGATGCGCGCGGCCAGTGCGGGGTCGTTTGCGATCAGCGCATGGGCATGGCGCACGATCTCGGTCGCAACGCGGTGCACGCCGACGGGCTGCGCGGCGAGGAACCGGCCATTGATGACGAAGCGGCGCGGACCCGCTTCGTTGCGGGTGTCGTCCATGAAGCTTGCGGGCCCAGCCGCCGCCCGCGCGGCGGGCGCAGCCTCGGCAGCGGGGGTTCTGGCACCGTTGTCGAGCAGGTCACGCATAATGAATTTACGCTGCTATGGCTGGGCAAGAAGGACAAGCGCGCAAAGGGATGATTCGCCCTTCTTGCGGGGGCCTCGCCCTATCTCGATAGTGCGTAGTGCCTGGGGCGCGCGCGGTTCAGACGATGCGAGGATCGGGCAGGGGCATGATAAACCGCCCGCCCGCCTCGCGATAGGCGCCCTGCTGCGCGATGATCTCCTCGGCGAAATTCCATGCCAGAAGCAGGGTGAAGTCGGGCCTTTCCTCGAACAGGGCTTCGGATGGCTGGATCGGCAGATGGATGCCGGGCATCAGCCGGCCCTGCTTGTGCGGGCTGAGATCGGCGACGAAGTCCAGATGATGGCGGCCCAGCCCGCAGGCATTGAGAAGCGCGGCTCCCTTGGCGGCAGCGCCATAGGCCGCGACCGAATGACCCTTAGCGCGAAGATCCGCGATCAGACCGACCAGCTTTTCGCGAAGCGCCGCGATGTCGCCCGCAAAGGAAGCGAAATAGCCGGGCGAGGCGATGCCGATCGTTTCTTCCTCGGCCAGCATATCGGTCACGCTGTCCTCGCGCTGGTCCTGCTTTGCGGCGAATACGCGCAGCGATCCGCCGTGGATGGCATGACGCTCCACCCGGTTGGCGAACAGGCCGCCCGACCGCAGCAGGCGATCGAGCGCGGTGAGCGAGAAATAGCAGAGATGCTGGTGATGGATCGTGTCGAACTGAAGACCTTCGACCAGATCGCGCAGATAGGGCACCTCGATCACCGCGATGCCGTCGGGTTTCAGCAGCGCGGCGACGCCCCTTGCGAAGCCGGCGGGATCGGCCGCATGGGTCAGCACATTCGCGGCGTGAACGATATCGGCGGCGCCGCGTCTTTGCAGGATCTCGGCCGCCAGATCGACGGTGAAGAATTCGGCAATCGTGTCGACCCGCCCGGCGCGCGCGGCCTTGGCCGGGCCCTCGGCCGGATCGACGCCAAGCACGGTGACGCCCGCCGCGACATAGTTCTTGAGCAGATAGCCGTCATTGCTGCCGATCTCGACCACCAGGCTGGACCGCCCCAGCGCCCTTTCCTTCAGCCGCGCCTCGACATTGGCTCGCGCATGGCTGAGCACCGTGCGCGAGACGGACGAGTAATAGGGATAGTCGTCGGCGAACAGCACCTCTGGCCGGACCGTCTCGGTCAGCTGGACCAGCGAACATTCAAGACACAGCACGGCGGCCAGCGGAAACCGGGGTTCCGCCCGGCAATCCCATTCGGACGAGAGGAGGCGATCGGCCAAGGGCGCTTCGCCAAGGTCGATGACGGGGTGAAGCGACTGCGAACCGCACGACCGGCACGCAGTTTCGCGGCGGGACAGCGGCCGGTTGTCGAACACGGGGCTGAGCAGGCGACTGTCGGCAGGCATCAGGCGGCAGATATCGGGGCGGCAGGGCCCCAAGCGCACGGGCACGAACCGGCCCTTGCGGCACCAACGCCTGCGATCACGATGATCATGCACTGCCCCCTTTCGGCACCAGCCCGTCCGCGAAAGCGAGAACCTTGCGGCAGGGCGCCGATCAAGAGGCCCTACGCCCGCGAACCCCGGCCTTGCGCCCGGTGCCGACGATAGGGAGCATGAGTTAACGATTCGATGCAACAGATCATCGAGGCAGACCCGCACGATTTCGGAGAATCCGCCCTTGGCGAGCATGCGCCGTCCTGGCGCTGCACCGAAAGGCGGGACCCCGAAGGGGGGTATCGATTCGGGAAAATCTGGTGCGGTCGAGAAGACTCGAACTTCCACGGGCTTTCGCCCACAACGACCTCAACGTTGCGCGTCTACCAATTCCGCCACGACCGCATCCAGGGAGAGGGGCAGGCCGTCAACTGACCGGCTGCCCCGTGGTAGGCGCGTGCCATTAGCAACGTCGCTCCGCCCGCGCAACCGGCAAATGCAGCGGAGTGAAAAGCCCATGCGCGGCGGCCGTATGCAGCCACCGGCACGGGGTGAGTCAGCTGGGTTTCCAGCCGATGTCGACGATGCGGGCCGAACGCGGCACGTCGGTCACCATCTGGCTGACCTTGACGCTCTCGCCGGGGCCAAGCTCTGTCTGAGCCGGTTCCATTTCCCAGCTATAGACGATTCGCTCCTGCGAATCGCGCAGCACCACCAGGACGGGCGGGACATGCTCTGTCCGGCTGCCGGTATTGGTGATCGTGCCGCTGGCGGCGAACAGCTGCCGCCCGTTGGGCAATTCGCGGCGGTCCTGCTCGTCCGCGGGGAAATCTAGCACCAGCGCCTCTGACGCCGGGGCGAAGGTCGTCTGGCCGACGGGCAGCCATGCAGGCGCGCCGAAATAGCGTACCGCGCCATAGATCAGGGCCGCGGCCAGCACGAGCAATATGCCGCAGATGATCAGCAGGCGCTTCCACCGGGATGTTTCGGCCGGGCGGTCCAGATCCTCGTATTCCGCGTCGATCGGTTCGGCGCCCGGTGCGGCGAAGGCGGGCGCGCGGTGTGCAACCGGCTCATCCTCGATCACGGGTTCGGGTTCGACCGTCTCATCCACCGGGCTCGCGGCGACGGGATCGGGGGTCTGCGTGTCGGCGTAATCGGGCGCGTCGGCATGATCGGCCCATCCGCGCGGCGCGGGCGGCGAGGCGTGCCAGTCGCCATCGGCAGCGACCGTTTCGGCCACCTTCTCGCGCGCGGCAACCGGCTCGGCCGCAGGTTCCGCCTCGGCAGGCTGCGCCGCCGCCGTCTGCTCGGATCTGTTTGCTACTTCGTCGCCCGCCAGTTCATCTTCGACCACCTCGTCGTGACCGGGCTGATACCAGCTGTGCCGACATTTGGCGCAGCGAACGGTGCGGCCATGGGCGCCTATTGCGGTGTCGGGAACCGTATAGCGCGTGTGACAGGCGGGACATGCGATCTGCATAAGGGGAATCTAAGCCCTAGAAGCGAATCAGGGCAAGTGTTGCGCGCCTCACGGTTAACGATCCCCTTGTGTTATCCACATTAACGGTCTGGCATGGCCTCGATTGCGCGTGTCAGATGCTATTGAAGGCGCGAAGGCTTGGCCAGAAACCCGCGCGAACGCGCTGACGAGTGGAACAATGCAGGCAGCAGGCAGCGGATCGTCTCCGCCCGACCCCACAAGCGAAGGCGCTTTCGGCGCGGCCTTGCCGCCTGGAGCCTCCCCGCAGGCACAGGCTGCTCGCCCGCAATCCGCGCGTGAGCCGATCGTGCGGTTCGAGAATGTCGGCCTGCGTTACGGGACCGAGCGCGAGGTGCTGTCCGACATTTCGTTCCAGCTGCATCGCGGGCGGTTTTATTTCCTGACCGGCCCGTCGGGCGCGGGCAAGACCTCGCTGCTGCGGCTGCTCTATCTCGCGCAGAGCCCTTCGCGCGGGGAGATGAGCCTGTTCGGCGAGGATGCGGCGCATCTGGAGCGTGCGGCGCGGCCTGCGCTGCGCCGCCGGATCGGCGTGGTGTTCCAGGATTTCCGGCTGGTCCCGCATCTTACCGTCTATGACAATATCGCCCTGCCGCTGCGGCTGGCCGGGGTGAGCGAGGACGAGATGAACGGCCCGGTCGACGACATGATCGACTGGGTCGGGCTGGGCGCCAGCCGCGATGCGCGGCCCGAGACGCTGTCGGGCGGCGAGCAGCAGCGCGTCGCCATCGCGCGCGCCGTCATCACCCGGCCCGACCTGCTGGTCGCGGACGAGCCCACGGGCAATGTCGATCCCGACATGGCGGTGCGCCTGCTGCGCCTGTTCGGGGCGATGAACCGGCTGGGCACCACGGTCGTTCTGGCGACACATGACATGACGCTGATGGGGCGGATGAAGGATGCCGCGGTGATGCGGCTGGAGCGGGGGCGGCTGACCGATCCCACGGGTGCGCTGCGCAATCCGCCGCACAGCTGGTCGCCGCAGCGGAACGGCGATCCATGGTAGGGGGCGTGTTTTCGCCGGGGCGGAACCCGTGGCGCACGCGGCTGTCGTCGATGAACGTCAATCCGGCGCGCTGGTCGCTGCGCGCCGGATCGGACCCGATCATAAAGCAGCGCGCCATCGCGGGGCCGGTGCCATGGGTGATCGCGATCATGACCGCGCTGACCGTGATCGCGGCGGCGGGCGGGCTGGCGCTCGGCTCTATCGCGGCGGCTGCGGGCAGCGAGCTGGCGGGCGGGGTGACCGTCCAGATCGCCGGACCGCCCGAGGCCGAGGCGGACCGGCAGGCGAACGCGGTCGTCGCCGCCCTGTCGGACAGCGATAACGTGCAATCGCTGCGCCGGCTGGAGGCCGAAGAGCGCGAGGCTTTGCTGGCGCCGTGGCTGGGCGACGCGTCGCTGGAGCGCGAAGGGGAGGGCGGCCTGCTCGTCCTGCCCGAACTGATCGAGGTCCAGCTGGCCGGCCCGGCGGACGATGCCGCGATCCGGCGGCTGCAGGCGCGGCTGGAGCCGGTTGCGCCCGACGCGCTGGTCAATGCCGATACCGACTGGCTGAAACCCGTGGGGCAGGCGATCGAGGCGATGCAATGGCTGGCGCTGGCGCTGGTCGGTGTGCTGGCGCTGGCGACATTGGCGGCGGTCCTGCTGGCCAGCCGCAGCGCGCTGTCCGCCAATCGCGAGATCATCGAGCTGATGCATTTGCTGGGCGCGGCGGACCGGCAGGTGGCGCAATTGTTCCAGCGCGCGGCGGCGGTGGGCGCGGGCGCGGGCAGCGTGACCGGTTTCGCCGTGGCGGTCGCGGTGGCGCTGGCGCTGGCGGGTCGGTTCTCGGCGCTGGGGCCTGGCGAGGTCGGGAGCGGATTGCATGCGCTGCACTGGGTGTTGCTGGCCCTGATCCCGGTGATGGTGACGGTATTGGCGGCGGTCACCGCGCGGCTGACGGTGCTGGCAACGCTGCGCAGAATGGTGTGATGGGCCGGATCTGATGGCGGCAAGGCGCGAAACCGCGTGCATTTGCGGGACGATTCACGACATTTGCAGTCATGCGATTGCCCAGCCGCTTTCCGCGTCCTAAAGCCCGCTTGTCATGATCCGCCGCATCCTGTCCTTTCTGCTGCTTGTCTGGGCGATCGGCTTCATCTGGTTCGCGGCCATTCCGCCCGGCCCAGCGGACGATCGCAAGACCGACGGCATCGTCGTGCTGACGGGCGGCGCGGGCCGGATCGAGCGCGGGGTCGAAGCGCTGCAGCAGGGCTGGAGCGAGGCCATGCTGGTGTCGGGCGTCGGGCGCGAGGTGAAGGATGCAGAGCTTGCCGCGCAATTCGACATTCCCTCGGGCCTGATGAACTGCTGCATCACGCTGGGTTATGACGCGGTCGACACGCGCAGCAACGCGGCCGAGACGGCGGCCTGGATCAAGGCGAACGACGTGCGCAGCATCCGCCTTGTCACCGCCGATTACCACATGCGCCGCGCGGCATCCGACCTGCGCCGCCAGATCGGCCCGGATGTCGAGATCGTGCGCGATGCGGTGCGGACCGAACCGTCGCTGGCGATGCTGTTCCTCGAATATCACAAGCTGCTGATCGGCTGGGTCGCGGCGCTGTTCAACCTGTAGGGCGGCGGCATGGCGTGGCTTCGCACGATCCTGTTCGGAGGCGTTTTCTACAGCGGATCGCTGTTGTTTGTGCTGGGCGCGATGGTGGCAGGCGTCTTTTCTCACGGCGCATTGCTGCGCGCGGCCGCGGGATGGTCGCGCTTCCACCGCTGGTGCGTCACAAACCTGCTGGGCATTCGCATCCGGATCGAGGGTGAACGCCCGGCAGGCCAGGTCTTCTACGTGATGCGGCACGAAAGCTTTTTCGAAGCGATCGATCTGCCGACCTTCCTCGCCCCGTTCCCGGTGGTTTTCGCCAAGATCGAGCTGATCCGCATCCCGCTATGGGGCGCTCTGGCGGCGCGCTATGGCGTGGTGCCGGTGGACCGGTCGCGCGGCGCGTCGGCGCTGCGCGGCATGAAGCGCGCGGCGGATACGCTGAAACCCAGCGGACGGGATTTTGCGCTGTTTCCCGAAGGAACGCGGGTCGATGTCGGAAGCTCGCCGGAGATGCAATCGGGCCTTTATGGCATCTACCGCCTGCTGGGTCTGCCGATGGTGCCGGTCGCGGTGGACAGCGGCCGGCTGTATCATCGCATGCCCAAGCAGCGCGGCACGATCACCTATCGGATCGGCGACGTGATCCCGCCCGGTCTGGAACGGCTTGAGGTGCAGACGCGCGTGCGCGACGCGATCAATGCGCTGAACGTCAATTACCGGGGCTGATCGCCGGACTTTTTATCTTCCGCATCGGCGACATGATCGCGGCGCCCGAAATCGGGGCGCGCATCGTCCTGACCTTCCTCGATGATCGAGCGGCGCACCGCGCGGGTCTGGGTGAAATGGTCGAACAGCACATCGCCGTCGCCCCAGCGTATCGCGCGTTGAAGCGCCGACAGATCCTCGCTGAAACGCTGCAGCACTTCCAGCACCGCTTCCCTGTTCGACAGGAACACGTCGCGCCACATCGTCGGGTCTGACGCCGCGATGCGGGTGAAGTCGCGGAAGCCGCCCGCCGAATATTTAATCACCTCGCTGCGGGTCACATCTTCCAGGTCGGAGGCGGTGCCGACAATGGTATAGGCGATCAGATGGGGAACATGGCTGGTGATCGCGAGCACCAGATCGTGATGGCGCGCGTCCATGATCTCGACATTGGCGCCAAGCGCGGTCCAGAAATCGGCGGTCTGGCGAGCCGCGTCGGCAGGTGTGCCTTCCGCCGGGGTCAGGATGCACCAGCGGTTGCGGAACAACTCGGCAAAGCCCGCGTCCGGCCCCGAATGCTCGGTCCCCGCGACGGGATGGGCGGGGACGATGGGCTGGCCGGGGAGCGCGTCGGCGATCGCGTCGGCGACCGATTGCTTGCACGAACCGACATCGCTGATCACCGCATCGGTTTTCAGCGCGCCCTTGAGCGCCGCCGCCGCTTCGCCCATGGCGCGCACCGGAACGCAGAGCACCACCAGATCGGCGTCGGCCACGGCACCGTGAGGGTCGTCGAACACCTCATGCGCAAGGCCGCGTTCGCGCGCGCGGATGCGCACCGCCTCGTCCGCGTCATAGGCGGTGACGCGCAAGCCGGGCAGGGCGGCCTGCGCGGCAAGGCCGATCGAGCCACCGATGAGGCCCAGCCCGATGATCGCGACCTGTTCGAAAGCACTCTCGCTCACGAGGCGGCCTTTGCGGCGCGGCGCAGCGCATCGGCGATATCGTCCATCTGCGCGTCGGTACCGATGGTGATGCGCAGCGCATGGGGCAGGCCCTGTCCCGGCAGGTGCCGCACGGCATAACCGGCCTGTGCAATCGCCTCCTGCGCGGCCTCGGCCGTCAGCGCGCCTTCGAACAGGACGAGCACGAAATTGGCCTCGCTCTCGACGGCGGACAGGCCGTGATTGCCCAGCGCCTCCACCGCCGCGACGAAACGCGCGCGGCTGGCGGCATTAGCCTCGCGCGAACGGGCCACAAAATCCTGATCGTCCAGCGCCGCCAGGGCCGCCGCCTGACCCGACAGGGTGACGTTGAACGGCCCGCGAATCCGGTTCAGCGCATCGACGATGCCGGGTGCGCCGAATCCCCAGCCGATACGCTCGCCCGCAAGTCCGTAGATCTTGGAAAAGGTCCGCGTGACCAGCACATTGCCATGCGCCTTGGCGAGCGCGATGCCGCCGTCGTTCTCGCCCTCTTCCAGATATTCGCCGTAGGCCTGATCGACCACCAGCAGCACGTCCGCGGGCAATCCGGCATGCAGCCGCGCCATTTCGTCCGCGCCGATATAGCGGCCAGTGGGATTATTGGGATTGGCGACGAACACGACCCTCGTGTTCGGCGTCACGCAGGCGAGCAGCGCATCGACATCGGTGCCGTAATCGCGGTCGGGCGCAACCACGGGGGTCGCGCCGCAGCGGCGTGTGGCGATGTCGTATACGGCAAAGCCATAGCGGACATGAATGATCTCGTCCCCCGGACCCGCGAAGGCTTGCGCCGCGAGGTTCAGGATCTCGTCGCTGCCGGTGCCGCAAACGATCTGGGCGGGGTTCAGGCCATGAAGCTCGCCGATCTTCGCGCGCAGCGCCTTGCAATCGGGATCGGGATAGATCGCGGGGCCAGCCGCGCCGCCGCGCGCCGCCAGCGCCCTTTCGGATGTGCCGAGCGGATTTTCATTGGCCGACAGCTTCACCAGCGGCTTGCCATCCGCGCCCGCGGACTTTCCGGGAACATAGGCATGGATCGCCTCGATCCACGGCTTCATCCTTGGGCCCCTGGCGGCGGTTTCGCTGGTGTCGCTGGTCATGGGGGTGCGCATTAGCTTCCCGCGCCGCTTTCGCCAATCGCGCATTTGACGATTTCGGCCATGGCGCTGTGCCGCTATCGTTGACACGGCCTGCGCTTCGATCCAATCGCGCCCGATGGCAGACGCTGGCATCATCCATACCGAAGGCCATGTGCTGACACTGGCGCAGCCGCTGCTGCTCGACAGCGGACGCAGCCTTGCGCCCGTCGAGATCGCGTATCAGACTTATGGGCGGCTGAACGCGGCCAAGGATAACGCCATCCTCGTCTGCCATGCGCTGACGGGCGACCAGCATCTTGCCAGCCCGCATCCCAAGACCGGCAAGCCGGGCTGGTGGCAGCGCGTGGTGGGACCGGGGCTGCCGATCGACACCGACCGGTTCTTCGTCATCTGCTCTAACGTGATCGGCAGCTGCATGGGATCGTCCGGTCCGTCGAGCGCGGCGGAGGACGGCGCGCCCTTCGCGATGCGCTTTCCCGTCATCACCATCCGCGACATGGTGCGCGCGCAGGTGGCGCTGATCGATCATCTCGGCATCGACCGGCTGCATGGGCTGGTCGGGGGATCCATGGGGGGGATGCAGGTGCTGAGCTGGGCGGCGAACTGGCCCGAGCGTTTCGGCGCGGCGCTGGTGCTGGCCTCCGCCGCGCGGCATTCGGCGCAGAATATCGCATTCCACGAGGTCGGACGTCAGGCGATCATGGCCGATCCCGAATGGAAGGGCGGCGATTATTACTCGGCCAGCGTCGATGATCCGCGCAAGGTCGGCCCCGAAAGCGGCCTCGCCGTGGCGCGCATGGCGGCGCATATCACCTATCTGTCGGAACAGGGCCTGACCGAGAAATTCGGCCGCCGCCTGCAGGACCGCGAGGCGAAGACATTCGGCTTCGATGCGGATTTCCAGGTGGAAAGCTATCTGCGCTATCAGGGGCTGGCGTTTACCGACCGGTTCGATGCCAACTCGTACCTCTATATCACGCGCGCGATGGATTATTTCGATCTGGCCGAGGAGCACGGCGCCAATGGGAAACCCGGCAGTCTGGCAGAAGCCTTTGCGGGGCTGAAGGCGCGCATGTGCCTCGTCAGCTTCGATACCGACTGGCTTTATCCCACCAGCGAATCGCGGCGAATCGCCTATGCGGTGAACGCCGCGGGCGCGCCGGTCAGCTTCGTCGAATTGTCCGCGCCGTTCGGGCATGACAGCTTCCTGCTGGATGTGCCGGCGCTTGACCGCGTGATTGCCGGATTCTTGTGATGGGGCGCTTTCTCTGATGGCGACACTGCGTCCCGACCTTGCCGTCATTGCGCGGCACGTCGCGTCCGGCAGCCGTGTGCTGGATGTCGGCTGCGGTGACGGCGAACTGATGGCCGCGCTGGCTGCGGACGGATGCGATGCGCGCGGGCTTGAGATCGATGCGGCCAATGTCGCGACCTGTGTCTCGCGCGGGCTGTCGGTGCTGCAGGGCGATGCCGACAGCGATCTGTCGTACTATCCCGACAACAGCGTCGATGTGGCGATCCTGTCGCAGACGCTGCAGACGACCCGCCGCCCCGATCTGGTGATCGAGCAATTGCTGCGGATCGCGCCGCTGGGTTTCGTGTCGTTTCCCAATTTCGCGCATTGGCGGGTGCGTGCCAGCCTGATGTTCGGCGGTCATATGCCGGTGACGCGGCTGCTGCCCGAGACATGGTACGACACGCCCAATATCCACCACGTGACGATCGACGATTTCCGCGCGCTGGTGGACCGTCTTGGGCTGGCGGTGGAACGCAGCTGGTTCCTGAAGGGCGGGCGGGTGACGTCGCCGGCAGCTGCGAATCTGCGCGCCGAACATGCGGTGTTTCAGCTGGCGCGAAAATAATTCGGCGCCCCGGCAAGCGCTTCACATGCGGTTCCACGCTTCCCCACAGGGGGTGGATAAATCGCATCTCGCGGCCGCTTGATGCTTCGGGGTCTGATAGGCATTACGCTGCGCTATGAATCAGTACGATCCCGTTCCCCTGCACCCGATCCCGTCAGACCGTGACGCCACGCCGCGCGCTTTGCCCTCGAACGTAGAGGCGGAGGCCGCCTTTCTGGGCGCGGTGCTGATCGACAACCGGGTGCTTGAGGAGCTGCCGGTCAATCTGACCCCGGATCATTTTTTCGAACCGCTGCACGCGCGAATTCTCGAACGCATCATGGTGCTCATCGACCGCAAGGCGGTGGTGACGCCGGTGACGCTCAAGCCCTATTTCGAGGAGGACGAGGCGCTCAAGGAACTGGGCGGCATTTCCTATCTCGCGCGGTTGACCGCCGATCCGCATGCGCTGCTTGCGCCCAAGGAACTGGCGCAGCAGGTGTTCGATCTGGCGCTGCTGCGCGAACTGGTTTCGGTCGGCCGACAGCTGGTGACCGACGCGATGGACACGTCCGACACGGTCGAGCCGATGCAGCAGATCGAGCGGGCCGAAAGCTCGCTGTTCAAGGTCGCCGAAGGCGCGTCGACCGGCAGCGAGACGCAGAGCTTCGCCGACGCAACGCGGACCTCGATCAAGATGATCGAGCAGGCGCTGAATTCCGGGGGCCATGTCTCGGGCACCACCACCGGCTTCACCTCGATCAACGAGAAGACGGGCGGGCTGCATAATTCCGACCTTATCATCCTTGCCGGACGTCCCGGCATGGGCAAGTCGTCGCTGGCGACCAATATCGCGTTCAACACCGCGAACCGGCTGCGCCGCGATTTGGCCGACGGCATTTCCGAAGAGGAATCGGTCGGCGCGGCGGTCGCGCTGTTCAGCCTTGAGATGAGCGCGGACCAGCTCGCCACGCGTATCCTGGCCGAAAATTCGGGCATCAGCTCGCACAACCTCCGCATGGGCAAGATCAGCCGCGAGGATTTTCAGGCCCTGTCGCGCGCGTCGCAGGAGCTGAACGAGCTGCCTTTGTTCATCGACGATTCGCCGGGCCTTTCGATCGCGGCCCTGCGCGCGCGTGCGAGGCGGCTCAAGCGGCGGCACAATATCGGGCTGGTCGTGGTCGACTATCTGCAACTGCTGCAGGGATCGGGCCGCGCCAACGACAACCGCGTGAACGAGATTTCCGAGATTTCGCGCGGCCTCAAGACGCTGGCCAAGGAAATCCAGGTGCCGGTGATCGCGCTGTCGCAGTTGTCGCGCGCGGTCGAACAGCGCGACGACAAGCGCCCGATGCTGTCGGACCTACGCGAATCGGGCTCGATCGAGCAGGATGCCGACATGGTCTGGTTCATCTACCGCGAGGATTACTATGTCGCCTCGCGCGAGCCGAAGCGCCCGCTGGAAACCGACGAGGCCAAGGTGCATGAGGCCCACGCATCTTGGGCGGCGGAAATGGAGCGTGTGTTCGGCCTGGCCGAGCTGATCGTCGCCAAACAGCGCCATGGTTCGACCGGTAAGGTGCGGCTGCGGTTCGAACCGCGCATCACGCGGTTCAGCGATTTGGCCGAAGACGACTACAACAGCGACTACGAGTAAACCGCGGGATCAGCGCGCGGCCGCGATCTCCTGCCGCGCCAGATCTGCCTGCATTCTGAATGTCGGATCCGCTTGAAGACGCGCGAATGTGGCAGAGGCGATGTTCCGGCCCGACACGGTGTCGCTGTACCAGTGGACCCGGCAGACGACCCGGCTCTGCCCGAAATCGTATCCACGCTTGAGGAGAGCGTCCTGCTGCGCCGGGACCAGTTCGGTCAGGACCAGCGCCAGCATCCAGCCTATCGCCGTGTGACCCGACGGATAGGACCCATCGCCGCGCAATGCCGCTTCCTCCGCGGGCGTGCAGCTGCCGGCGTTGTTCTCCACGAAGGGGCGTACGCGCTGGTAATGGTTCTTGGCGCGATAGGTGGAAAGCCCAGCGTCGGTCATCGCGCGGCGCAGCAGCATTTCGGTATGCGGCTTCGACCCGTCGGACAGTGACATGCCTACGATCGGCTCGAAGGACGAGATGACGTTCGGCCAGCCGAGATCCGCATCCGAAGCAGCCAATGCCTGACGGTCGGCCGACGCGGAAAGTGCCTCCACATACGCCTGCTGGTCCGCCGCTTTCAGCGCAGAACCTGCGGTAGGCGGCGGCGGTAACAAGGCGAGGCTGTCGGGCGCGGCGGCAGGGTCGAGGTAACCCTTCGGCAGGGGAATCTGCTGGCTGATCACCCCGACCGCGTCCACGCTGGTGGGCGGGACCATCGCCGTTTCCGATGGCATGGTGGCGCAGGCGGCCGGCAGCCATGCCGCCGCGATGATCAAAGTCGTCTTGAAAAACCTGTCCACGGCAAGCCCCCGATGAAAAGCTGTCGGGGCATGGGCTAATTCGGGCGGAACAGTCTGCCCATCGGTATTTATCCCGATCGCGTGCGCGTTATTCGGCGGCGACGGCTGCCGCCGCCTCTTCCTTTTCGCGCTCCATCCTCACGCAATCGAGCATCTTGGCCCCTGCGAGGAACACCGATCCGGTACAGGCTAGAAACAGCAGATAGCCGCCATAGCCGGGGTATTGTTCGAGGTAATGCGTCCCCCGCTCCGCCGCGCCGAGGCCCAGCGCGTAAATGACCATATAGGCCTCTACCCGCGTCTTGATGACAAACAGCCGGCCCAGCTTCTTGAGTTTGGCGGCGAACAAGATCTAGCATCTCCTCTTCGGCTGTCGGGCGAATCCTTGCGTTAAGAACTTGGTAACCTTTGCTCCGGTTCCCGGCAAAAGCGTTAACCAAGTTCCTTAAGATTCAGCGCCTCGCACAGCGCCGTACGGGCGTCCGCAACCTGTCCGGCCAAGGCCTCGCTACCGATTTCGGGGGAGGAGATTTTTTCAGGCCAATGCTTTGAAATCACGCGTTCCAGCAGATCGGCCTTGTCCTCGTCGAGCATGAAGCGCGGGTCCACCGCCGCCGGGTCCGCGACCACGCGAAGGCGCAGGCAGGCAGGGCCTCCGCCATTGGCCATAGACTGGCGCACATCCACCGGCAGCACCTTGCGGATCGGTCCGTTGCCCTCGATCATCGCGTCGAGGAAAGTGCGTACCGGCTTGTTTTCCCACGCTTCGGTGGGAACGATCAGGGCCTGCACACCCTCGGGCAAAGTGACCAGCTGCGCATTGAAGAGGTAGCTCGAAATCGCATCCTCAAGGCTGACGGCGCTGGCCGGAACCTCGACGATCTGCGCTTCGGGCAGCTTGCCGCGGATCGCTTCGTGAAGCCCTTCGCGGTCGGCGAAGGCCTGTTCGTGGCAGAACAGCACATGCTCGTTCGCGACGGCGACGACGTCATTGTGGAACGCGCCAGCCTCGATCGCTTCGGGTGCCTGCTCGGCGAAGATGCAGCGCGCCGGGTCCAGCCCGTGGCGGCGCGCGATGGCGCGAAACGCCTGTTCGTGCTGGCGCGCGGGGAAGCGGCCGCCGGGACGGCCATAGATGAAGATCTCGACCCCGGGCCGGTCATGCGAAGCGCCCATGCGCATGTGATTGGCCGCGCCCTCGTCGCCGAAGGTCGGCGGCACGGGGCCGTGCACCGCGAAATGATCCTGATCGGCGAATACGGTGCGAAGCTGGCGCAGCGTATCGGGCCATTCGATCGAGCGGTGCGGCATGGTGACCAGATTGGCCACCGTCAGGTGGCACCGCCCGTCCGCCGTGTCGGGCGCGGGCGAGACGGTGGCGGCATTGGCGGTCCACATAGAACTGGCCGACCAGGCCATCGCCGTCAGCGCCGGATCGAAGTCGCCGGTCGCGCCGACATCGGCAAGAAAGCCTTGATTGGGGCGCGGCAGCGGCAGGAAGAAGCCTTGCGCCAGACCCAGCCGCATGTTGTGCCGCATCTTGGCGACGCCTTGCAACGCGGCCTCACGCGGGAAGGCGGTGTCGCCTGCGTGGCGCGTCGCAGCCAGATTGCCCAGGCTCAGGCCTGCGTAATTATGCGAAGGGCCGACAATCCCGTCGAAATTGATCTCGCGCAGCATGATTGGTCCTTTATCGGGGTGCCCAGCACAGGCGGTCGCCAGGGTTCAGCTTCAAGGCCGAGGCCGCCTCGGCGTCAACCGCCAGCGCGCCGTCATCCAGCGTTTCGACGCGCGCCACGGCGCAGCGGAAATCCCGCAATTCGCCTGCCGCGACGAGCGCTCGCTGTCCCTTGCTGGCGGGAGAGGCGGCCAGCGTCGCGGGTTGAGTTTCAGCGATGGTCTTCACCTGATCGGTCCGCGCGATCATGGTGGGGCCCGCGTCGAAGATGTCGACGTAGTTCTCGAACCGAAAACCCTCCGCCTCGAGCATGCGGCGGGCGGGGCGGCCGCTTTCGTGGGTCACGGCAATGGCCTCGCGCGCCTCGTCGCTGATCATGTTCACATAGATCGGGTTCTTGGGCATCAGGTCGGCGATGAACTGGTTGCCATGCAGCGCGTTGAACTCGTCGGCGTCGCGAAAGCTCATCCCGAAGAAGCGGCCCGCCACGCCGTCCCAGAAAGGCGCGTTGCCCTGCGCGTCGACCACGCCGCGCAATTCGGCCAGCAGGCGTTCGCCGAAACGCGCGCGGTGCATGGCGATAAACAGGTAACGGCTGCGCGCCAGCAGCATGCCGAGCCCGCCTGCGCGCGCACCCGGATGCAGGAACAGCCCGCCCACCTCGCTCGACCCTTCCAGATCGGTGACGAGGTTGAGCATCTGATTGCGGAAGGTGCGATCAAGCTCGCGGCTGTGGGTCGTCAGCGTGGTCAGGCGATAGGAATAGAACGGCAAATCGCCGCCGATCCGGCTGAAGATCTGGCAGGTGCCGAGGATGCGGCCGGTCTCGACATCCTCCAGCATCAGCACGAACAAATCGTTCCCGATCTCGGCATCGGCGGGGCGCGCAAAGGCACGCGCGCTGGCGCTGAGCTTGGCGGTCAGCGCGGCGCGGTCGGGCGGAAGATTGGTGAAACCGCCCCCCGTCAGCTTGGCCATTTCGTACAGGGCCTCAAGGTCGTCGGGGCGGGACGGACGGATGATATGGGTCATCGATTCTCCGAGATATCGAACGCGGCGCCATCCAGATCGCCGGAGGCCAGCCGGTGCAGCACGAGCGCGGACAGCCGCGCCCGCTCTGCCAGCGATTCGACGATGAGATATTCGTCCGGCGAATGGATAGATCCGCCGCGCACGCCCATGGTGTCGACCACCGGCACGCCGCAGGCCGCGATATTATTGCCGTCGCACACCCCGCCTGTATCGCGCCGCGCCGCGACCAGCCCCAGTGCGCGCGAGCTGTCGTCGACCAGCGCGAACAGCCGCGCCGCCTTTGGATCGATCGGCTTGGGCGGGCGTGATATCGCGCCGTGGAGATGGGTCTGCACCTCATGCTGCGCAGCAATTTCGGCCAGCAGCGCAGGCAGCGCCGCCTCGAATTGCTGCGCCACTTCACGCGACTTGGGCCTTATGTTGAAGCGCAGCACGGCGTGGTCGGGCACGACATTGTTGGCGCTGCCGCCCTCGATTTTCGCGGGATTGATCGGCAATTCGTCGTTCTGCATCGCCTTCAGCCGCAGCACCAGGTCGCTGGCCGCGACGATGGCGTTGCGCCCGTCCTGCGGATTGCGCCCGGCATGGGCCGACTTGCCGGTGAAAATCACCGAATAATTGCCCGACCCGCCGCGCGCGCCCGCCATGGTGCCGTCGGGCATGGTCGCGGGCTCATAGGTCAGCGCGGCCAGCTTGCCCGCGGCCAGACGCTCGATCAGCGGGGCGGAGGACTGGCTGCCCACTTCCTCGTCCGAATTGATCATTACGTCATAGCCAAGCGATGCGGCCATCGAACTGCTCTCGAACGCCATCAGCGCCTCGGCGATGACGGCGATGCCACCCTTCATGTCGGCAAGGCCGGGGCCGTTGAGGACGCCGGGTTCAAGTTCGCGGATCGACTGGAACGGGTGGTCGGAGGGGAACACCGTGTCCATGTGCCCGGTCAGCAGCACGCGCTGCGGCGCATCGGGCCTGACCGAAAGGACAAGATGCTTGCCGCGCTCCAGCGCGATCTCCTCGCCCGCCGCGTCGATGGCGCTGACGGTGGCGGGATCTTCCAGCTGCACTTCGCCCGGCAACTGGCCGAAACAGTCCGCCAGCAATTGCGCCTGCCGCGCCAGCCCGTCCAGATTGCCGGTGCCGGTGTTGACGCTGCTCCATTCCAGCGTCCGGTCCAGCATGCGCGCGGGATCGATGCGGTCCAGCATGGCGGCCTGTTCGGCGCCGATCGGTGATGTGTCCTCTCGTTTCATATGCAACAAGAGGTAGATCAGGCGGCGGCGGAATACCACCCATCAGGCCATGGAGAATCAGGAAAGAGCGCGGGCGACGGCGCAGAATTCGGCGATCGAAATTGTCTCGGCGCGGCGCGCGGGATTGATGCCCAGCGTTTCCAGCGCGTCCAGCGCGCCCGGCACGCCCTTGAGCGACTGACGCAGCATCTTGCGGCGCTGGCCGAACGCCGCCTCGGTCACGCGGGCCAGCACGCGCATCGATATGCCTTCGGGTGCGGCGGCGGGGGTGACATGGACGATCGCGCTCATCACCTTGGGCGGCGGGGTAAAGGCGCTGCGGTGCACCTTCATCGCGATTTTCGCATCTGAGCGCCACTGGCCCAGCACCGCCAGCCTGCCATAGGCACCCGTATCGGGCTGGGCGACGATGCGCTGCGCCACTTCCTGCTGGAACATCAAGGTCAGCGATGTCCAGCGCGGCGGCCAGTTTTCCGATCCCATCCAGCGGGTGAACAAGGCGGTGCCGACATTATAGGGCAGGTTCGCGGCGACCGCGTAGGGACCGTCGAACAGGCTGTCATGGTCGATGGCCATGGCATCGCCCTCGATCACTTTCAGCTGACCCGGAAATGCCTCGCCCAGTTCGGCCAGCGCGGGCAGGCAGCGGCGGTCCATCTCGATCGCGGTGACATTGGCGCCAGCCCGCAGCAGGGCGCGGGTGAGGCCGCCGGGGCCGGGGCCGATTTCCAGCACGTCCTGTCCGGCGAGCGGACCCGGACCAAGCTTTTCGGGAAGCGCGGCGATGCGGTCCAGCAATTGCTCGTCCAGCAGGAAGTTCTGGCCCAGCGCTTTGGATGCAGAAAGGCCGTGCCGCGCGATGACTTCGCGCAAGGGGGGCAGGTTCATGCCGCGACCTTTCGCCGTTCGGCGCAGCGGGCGGCCATGCGGATCGCGGCGAGCATGGGGCCGACATGCGCCGTGCCGGTGCCCGCGATGTCGAAGGCCGTTCCGTGATCGGGCGAGGTGCGGATGATCGGCAGGCCCAGCGTGACATTGACGCCCTGATCGAAGTCCAGCGCCTTCAGCGGGATCAGCGCCTGATCGTGATACATGCACACCGCCAGATCGTATTTCGCGCGCGCGGCGGCGTGGAACATGGTGTCGGCAGGCAGTGGGCCGCGCACGTCGAGGCCATCGGCGCGCAGCCGCTCCACGGCAGGGGCGATGATCGCGGCATCCTCGCCGCCCATGCGTCCGTCTTCGCCCGCATGGGGATTGAGGCCGGCGATGGCGATGCGCGGCTGCGCGATGCCGAAATCGCGCATCAGGGCCTGCGCGGCAATCGCCGTGCGGCGGTAAATAAGGCCGGCGCTGAGCAGCGTGGGCACGCGGGCGAGGGCGACATGCACCGTCACCGGCACCACCCGCAGCGAGGGGCCTGCCAGCATCATTACCGCATCATCGGGCGCGATGCCGCAGGACGCGGCGACGAATTCGGTCTGGCCGGGATGGTTGAAACCGACCTTGGCCATTTCCGCCTTGGCGATGGGCGCGGTGACCAGCGCCCCCGCTTTGCCGGAAACCGCAATAGCGGCGGCGCGGTCGAGACTGTCCAGGCCCAGCCGCGCGCCCCGTTCGGATGGCGCGCCCGGTTCGTAAGGCACATCGCCCAGATCGATGACGGGAAGCGCGTCCGCAAAGGGTTCGGCCGCTTCGGACAGTTCCGTGATACGGCGCACCGGCAGATCGATACTGGCGCTGCGGGCCGCCTGTTGCAGCAAGGCGGCGCTGCCGACGCAGGCAAAGACCGGAACATCCTCGCTCTCGCGCAGGCTCCACGCGCGCGCGATCAGTTCGGGGCCGACGCCCGCCGGATCGCCGATCGACATGGCAAGCGGTGCCGGCACGGGGTCAGCCATCCGCCCGCCCATGCGGATCAGTTATACTCGACGATGGCGTCGCGGCGCAGGTCGCGCAGGTAGTTCTGGGCGCGGCGCTCGATACGCTCGTTCTCGATCTGGTCCATGACCTGGTCGAAGGTCGGGCCGTTCAGCATCGGCGGATCCGACCGCCCGCACACCATCATCGCGCGCAGCGGCTGGCTCGCGTCGCTGGCGGCGACGCCATAGGGCCGGGTCACGCCGCCGTCGGGCGTGCTGAGGACCATTTCCTGCAGCTGGCTGGGCAGCTGCCTGATCGACACCTGATTGACCAGCACCGCCTCGGCCCCGATCTTCGCAGCCTCGGCCTCGACATTGGCGCAGCCGCCGCTGAAAGCCTGCGTCTGCTGGCCGAACTGCGCGGCGAACTGGTTCATCTCGTTCATCGACAGGCCCGCGGGCATGTTGATGGTGATCTGCGCCAGCGCGACCTGACCGTCGCGCGGGTCGGCGACCATCACCTGCCGCTTGTCGCGCATATACAGGATCGAATAGCCGCCGCAGCAGGGGATCGGGCCCTGCAACTGGCCCACTTCCATTTGCGGAACGACCGAGGCGAGTTCGGGCGGCAGCCGGTCGAGCCGCACGAAGCCGAGATCGCCGCCGCGCGCCGCGGTGGAGGCCTGCGAATATTGCGCGGCGGTCGCGGCGAAGTCGCCGGTTTCCTTCAGCTGCTCCATGATCGCCTGCATGCGCTGTTCGACCTGCGCATCGCCGCCCGCGGGGGCCGCGACATAGATTTCGCCCAAGCGGTATTCGTTCGTGCCCTTGTCGGCCTTCATCCGCTCGATCTGCTCGTTCACCTCGCGCGCGGAGACATTGACCATCGGCGCGACATTGCGGCGCAGCAATTGCTGCCACGCGGCCTGTGCCAGCAGCAGGCGGTGCAGCGACTGAGGGCTGGACCCGACCGAACGGGTCAGGTCGTCCAGCTCTTTCGCCGTCACGCCCAGTTCGCGCTGGGCATAGCGGTCGTACATCTGGGTTACTTCCTCGGCGGTGATCGTGATCTCCGCCTCGCGTGCGTTCTGGATCTGGATCAGCTCATCCACCAGCTGCTGGACCACCTGCTCGCGCTCTTGCGGCGTCAGGGTGCGCTGGGTGGTCGCCTCGATCCAGGCCACGCGGTGGTCGATGTCGGTCTGGGTGATGATCTCGCCATTGACCTTGGCGCTGGCGGTGCGGACGTCCGAATCGGCTTGCGCCGCATCGTCCATGCCGATCGAGGGCGCGGCGCTTTGCGCATGGGTCGCGGCCGGTACGGCGGCGACCAGCGCGGCGGCGCAAAGGCCGGTCGCGGCGCGCTGCAGATTGGCAATCATCACACTCTTCGTCATCATCAGCATCCCTTGCCGCGATGCGCCCGCAAGGGTCGCCGTCGCGCAAAAATCCGTATCAAATGTCACTCCCCGGCCCGCCGCCTGCCGGATATGCGGCACGGGCGATCCCGGACATGGCCCGCTCCATGTCCTGTCCCGGCTGAACAATCGCTGAGCCGCATGGCCGTTTAGGGCCGCCACGGCGCAAGGGCAATGGTGCGATTCCCGAGCGGAAAGCCGCCCTCAAAAGCCAAGGCGTCAGAAGCCGAGCCCTTTCAGGCGGACGCGCAGTAGAAACGTGTCGCCCGCCTGTGCGTCGCCGGTCGTGCGGGTGTCGCGCCGCCACGTCAGGCCAAGCTCGATGCATTCATCCTCATACGCGACGCCCAGCCGCGTGCGCAGCGGATCGAACCCGTCCGAGGTGTTGCGCGGGTCCTCTGCCCGGTCGGTGAGGTTGATGACGGTCGATCCGAATACCGACATGTGGTCGAGAAAGGCGACGCGGCCCGCAAGGCGGATTTCCTCGCGGTCGCGCAGATCTTCCAGCACCGCGGGAATGTCGCGGTTGAGCCTGAGATAGCCGGCCTCCAGATAGGTCTGGCGCGATCCGATCGCGACGTCCCACTCGTTGCGGCGAACGGCCAGCGTGTCCTTGTCGACCCGGAAGCGATGGGCGAATTTCACAAATTCACGCCAGCGCACGTCGACGCGTCCGACGATATCCGAAGTGCGCCCGGTCAGGCCGGTGCCGTCCGGGAACAGCGCCGGCGCATCGGTCAGGCGATAGCTTTGCCCAAGACTGGCATCGACGCGCCATCCGGGCGCCGTCCAGCGCCAGTCGAACCCATAGGTAAAGCGCAGCCCTTCCTCGAACCGGTCGTATCCGGGGAAGCGGTTGAGCGAGAACAGGTTCGTGTCCTCCAGGTCGATGGCGCGCGAATCCTCGTTCGGGAGGGCAAGGTTCTTGATGTCGGGCGTGCCGACTAGCTGTACATGCGGGGTGAGCACCTGCGTCCCGCCGAGGAAGGTGCCGGTCAGCGGATAGGTTACATCCACCGCGCCCAGCGCGATGCCGCGGCCCTGCCAGCCCGACTGTCCGCGATAGCGGTCGACGCTGGTCAGGAAGTTCTCGTCCGAATGATAGGCGTCGCCGCGGGCCAGCGCGGTCAGTTCGACGACCTGTCCCCACGGCGTCAGGCGGCGCAGGCTCCATTCCGCCTTGGCGAAGGCGCGCTGCGTGTCCTGTCCGTCGGTGCGGAACAGCGCCATGCTGTTCGCCTGCAGCATGATCTGCCCGCCCAGCAGCGGATCGGCGACGCGGCGGCGATAGTCCACGGCGGGCAGGGCATAGGGCACGAGGCCCTGATCCTCGTCCCGGCGCAGCGTCTGCGTCGCCCAGCCCGCGAAGGACAGGTAGGAATCGTCGTCGATCCGCTCGACATTGACCATCGAGCGCAGCCGGTCGTCGCGGCTGATGTCATAGCGGCGCAGGAAGGTGCGGTCGGTGGTGACGCGGATCGAGCTGGTGACGCTCCAGTTCGGGTCGAGCTGGAAGCGCCCGTTGGCATCGAAATAGCCGCGCAGGTCGCGCTGCGATTCGGCGACGCTGGCCGACGGATCGCCGATCGGCACGCGCGAGGACGAGGTGATGTAACCGGTCAGCTGATAGGCGCCGTTCCCGGTCAGCGCCGCATAGCGGGCCGACGCCATCGGCAGAACCTCGGTATAGACGGTGCCCTTCAGCGTCAGCTCGCGATTGGCCGCAATGCGCCAGTAATACCCGCCTTCCATTTCGAGCCCGTTCGACGCGGACACGCGCAGATCGGGCGTGACGACGCCCGACACGGGCTGGCCGTCGGCGCGAATCTCCATGAAGGGCAGCGGCACCAGCGACAGGCCGAACAGTTCCAGCCGCGCGCCGCGAAAACGGATCAGCTGCGTATCGGGATCATAGGACACGCGCCGGGCGGTGATCCGCCAGCTGGGATCCTGCGCGCAGCCCTCGGCGCTTTCGACAGGGCAGGGGCTGTAGGCGCTGTCGATCAGCGCGACCTGTCCGCCCTCCGTCCGCTCGCCGCGGCGGGCCGCCATGCGGCCGCCCTGCGCCAGCACCAGCAGCATGTTCTGCATCGCGCCCGCGCGCAGCTCGTCGGTCAGTTCCAGTCGGTCGGTGTAGAGGATATTGCCCGCGTCATCGACCAGCCGGATGTCGCCCGTCGCCACGATCTGGCCGGTCGCGCGGTTCCAGCGCACCTCGTCCGCGCGCAATTGCTGGTCCTGCCGGCGCAGCATGACATTGCCCGATGCGACCACCGTCTCGTCGTCGGTGCCATAGCCAAGCTCGTCCGCCTCGAACGCGATCTGGTTCTCGTCCACCGGCGCTTCGATCGCGAAGGGCGATTCCGGGGTTCCGGCGGGCGGCGGGGGCACCTCCTCGATCTGTTCGGGATAGAGCGCCTCGTCGATCTCGTCCCAGAACTGCGGGCCTTCGGGCACGCCCGGATCCGCGTCCTCCAGCTCTGGCGGCGTTTCCTGCTGGCCCTGCAGCTGCATGGCACCGGGCCGGTCCTGCGCCAGCGCGCTGTCCGCAAACGCGGATGCGGCGGCCACCGTCAGCGCGGCGCAGGCCAGCAGCCGAGCCGCCAATGTCATGTCGTGGGCCGAACCGGTCGCAGGGATTCGCATGGGACGCTGATGCTCGATCTAGTCTTTTATGTGCAGGGTGGACATTCGCATGAACATGCGCTGCGAAGGGTTCGATACGCGGCACCGCCGGATCTGTCGGCGCGCACCGGGGCGGCATGGCTTGCCTATCGCATCGCCGCTCCCTAACTGCAATCGCGTAAAAACAACCCTTGCCGGACCCGCGCGCCGGTTCGTCCCGCCGCGACGCCGCCCCGGCATCGCCCGATCGCAAAAATTGCAGGATAAAGGCCCAGCCTCATGAAGATCAGTTTCACCGAAACGCTCGCATCCGACATCACCACCATCGTTCTGCCCGTGAACGAAGGCGCGATGCCCGATTCCGTTCCCGCGGTGCTGCGCGAAGGAGCCGGAGCCAGCCGGTTCAAGGGCAAGACCGGGCAGATCTTCGACGGCTTTGCCGAGGTGGACGGCAAAGCGCATCATTTCGTGCTGGTCGGCGCGGGCAAGCCCGATGCGGCAACGCGTCCTGCCGCGCTTGAAAAGGCGGGCGCAGCCGTTGCGGCCAAGTTCCTGACTTCGGGCAAGACGGCGCTGGGCGTCGATTTCGCGGGTTCGAATGTCGACGCGGCGGGCGCGGCGGCCTTTCTGCTGGGCCTGCGCCTGCGTTCGTGGCGGATCGACACCTATCGCACCAGGCTGAAGGACGAGCAGAAGCCGTCGCTGAAAGACATCGTCGTCACCGGCGCGCCTGCGGGCACCGATGCGGCATGGACCGATGCCGCCGCGGTCGCAACCGGCGTCGAATTCACGCGCGAACTGGTGAGCGAGCCTGCCAACAAGATCTATCCCGAAAGCTTCGTCGAACGCTGCAAGGCGCGGCTGGAAGGCACGGGGATCGAGATTACCGTGCTGACGGTCGAGGAAATGACCGAACTGGGCATGGGCGCGCTGCTGGGCGTGGCGCAGGGCAGCGCCGACCGCCCCGCGCGCATCATCGCAATGCACTGGAAGGGCGGCGGTGACGAGGCTCCGCTGGCGTTCGTCGGCAAGGGCGTGACCTTCGATTCGGGCGGCATCAGCATCAAGCCCGCCGCCGGCATGGAAGAGATGAAGTGGGACATGGGCGGCGCGGGCGCGGTCGCGGGCACGATGCTGGCGCTGGCCACGCGCAAGGCCAAGGCGAATGTCGTGGGCATCTGCGGCCTGACCGAGAACATGCCCGACGCCAATGCCCAGCGCCCCGGCGACGTGGTGACGTCGATGTCGGGCCAGACGATAGAGGTGATCAACACCGACGCAGAAGGCCGGCTGGTGCTGTGCGACGCGCTGACCTGGGTGCAGCAGACATACAAGCCTGCGCGGATCGTCGACCTTGCCACGCTGACCGGCGCGATCCTCGTCTCGCTGGGCAAGGAGCATGGCGGGCTGTTCTCGAACAATGACGAGCTGTCCGATGCGCTGACCAAGGCGGGCAAGACCGTGGGCGAGAAGCTGTGGCGTTTCCCGCTGGCCGCCGAATACGACAAGCTGCTCGATTCGCAGATCGCCGACATGAAGAACGTGGGGCCGCGTTACGGCGGTTCGATCACCGCGGCGCAGTTCCTGCAGCGCTTTATCGAGAACGATACGCCGTGGGCGCATCTCGACATCGCGGGCATGGTCTGGGCCGACAAGCCCGGCGCGACATGGGACAAGGGCGCGACCGGCTATGGCGTGCGCCTGCTCGACCGGCTGGTGCGCGACACGCTGAACGGATGAACGGCTGAGCTGGCGCTCGTGGCGCGGGTCGATTTCTATCATTTGACGCGCGACAGCGCCGAGGGCGCGCTCGCCATGCTGGCGGGCAAGGCCCTCGGCGCGGGTCAGCGCATGATGGTGGTGAGCAGCGACCCCGCCCAGCGAACGGCGGTTTCGCGCAGCCTGTGGGAAGCGCCCGGCTTTCTGGCCAATGGCGAAGCCGGCGGCGGAGACGACGCGCGCCAGCCGGTGCTGATCGGCGAAACCCCCGCCAAGGCCAATGAGGCCAGCATTATCGCGCTTGTCGATGGTAAATGGCGCGACGAAGCGCTGTCCTTCGACCGGGCGCTTCTGCTATTCTCCGAATCGACGATCGCCGACGCGCGCAATTGCTGGCGCGCCCTGGGCCAGAACGCCGAGGTGGCGCGTCATTACTGGAGCCAGGACGCATCGGGACGCTGGCGCGAGGGGCCCTGATGCCGATGGCTTGACGCACGGGGGCAAGCCATGACCAGATTTCCGATGACTGCATTGTCCGTTCTGGCGCTGACCGCTTGCGGCGGCAGCGACGATAATTCCACCACCATCGCCCCCGCCGACGGCACCATGACCATCGACAATGACGACGACGGGACGATGACGATCTTCGGCGACGACGCGCAGGCGGTGGTGAAGACCGGCGCTGCGGCAAATGGCGGGACGGCCGACAATCTGCCCGACGGATTCACCGCCTATCCGGGCGCGAAGATCGTGCTTAGCGTCGAGGGGAGCGAGGGTGAAGGCAAGCAAGGCGGCATGATCGCGATGGAAACTTCTGCCCCGCCCGGCAAGGTCATCGCATTCTATCGCAAGCAGGCCGAGAATGCGGGCATGGAGATCGAGAGCGAGGGCAGGTTCTCGGGCAGCGAGGTGATGGGTGCGCGCGGCGACGGGCTGGGCGTCAATGTCGTCGCCAACGGCGGGGACGACGGCACCCAAGTGCAAATCGCCTATGGCGACTAGCCGGGGAGAGTGGCCAGGATGATCAGGCCGGTGAGGACAGCTTCATCAGCACCAGCCCGCCGACGATCAGCATGGCCGCCGCGATCCGCGCGGCGCTGAGCGCCTCTCCCAGCCATATGATGCCCACGACGAATGCGCCCACGGCGCCGATGCCCGACCAGATCATATAGGCGGTGCCCAGCGGCAGCGATTTCATCGACCATGCCAGCATCGCAAAGCTCAGCACCAGTGCGGCCAGCATCACGATGGTCGGCAGCGGGCGCGAGAACCCGTCGGACTGCTTCATCGAAGTCGCCCAGACGATTTCGAAAAGACCGGCAAGAAACAGGATGATCCACGGCATGGCAGCCTCCACAAGAGCCGCCGGGCCGTCCCGGACTTGAATGACCGATGGCGGGAACGTGGTCGCCGCGCCCGTCTGATAGATGCGGGGTCATCAAGGGTCAAGCCGCGCCCCGATCGCGCGCGCCATTCGGCCCGCCCGCCGCAGCCGCGAATTTCGACCTTGTGCCTGCGCGCCCGCGCGGCTAGGGGCGCTCGCGTCATGCGCCCGATGCAACTGGCCGGGCGCGCAGCGATTTCACGCAAAGGATATATGTCATGGCGGCCACCCGCACCTTTTCGATCATCAAGCCCGATGCCACGCGCCGCAACCTGACCGGCGCCGTCACCAAGATGCTTGAGGAAGCCGGCCTTCGCGTCGTCGCGTCCAAGCGCATCCAGATGACGCGCGAGCAGGCCGAGGGCTTTTACGCGGTCCACAAGGAACGCCCCTTCTTCGGCGATCTGGTCGAGTTCATGATCAGCGGCCCCGTCGTCGTGCAGGTGCTGGAAGGCGAAGACGCCGTGAAGCGCAACCGCGACGTGATGGGCGCGACCAACCCGTCGGACGCCGCCGAGGGCACGATCCGCAAGGCCTATGCCGAATCGATCGAGGCCAACTCGGTCCACGGCAGCGACAGCGACGAGAATGCTAAGATCGAGATCGACTATTTCTTCAAGCCCGAAGAGATCGTCGGCTGATCTTCCCGTTTCGGGACAATTGACCGAACAACAGGCCGCCTGATTTTCATACGGTCTTTGTAATTTCGCACGGCCCCTCGATTTGCTATCGTTTTTACCGGAGACGGGACGATAGGATCGGGGGGCTTTGTCGTGTTGCGCACATTGGCGCTGATCTATCTGGTCGTCGGGATCGCGCTGGCCACCGCGCTGGGCCTGCACTTGATCGGTACGCTGGTCTGGACGGACCCGCTGGTTCCCGAAGTGCTTCACGCGATGACCGTGCCGCTGTCGCTGCTGACAGGGTTTACCGCGCCCGACCAGAAATGGATGCACCTGCTGGTCTGGGTGGGATCGCTTCTGATCAATTTCGGGCTGCTGAGCTGGCTCGCCGATAATGTGGGCAGCCGCTAGCGGCGCTTCAGAATTCGTCCGCCGCGGATCGCAAGGCAGACAGGCGTTTGGGCGCCACCGCGTGCCAGCTGCGCTCTACCCATTCGGCGACGTGGTCCCAGTCGACGCCGGGCCGGTTGAGGATCAGGCCCGCCCAGCCGCTGGCGCCGTAATAGGCGGGGCGGAACCAGATATCGGGATCGCGCGCCACCATCGCGGCCAGCTCGTCCGGGCCGGAGGTTTTCACCAGCACGGCGACATGCGGCTCGCCATGATGCTGGTCGTTGAAATAGGCGAAGAATTTCCCGCTCTTGCCGCCGGTGTGCCAGCCGGGCGCGCCATGCGATTCGCGGGCCTCGGCCTCGGGCAGGGCCAGTGCGATTTCGCTCACCCGTTCCAGCAGCCAGTCGGCGCAGTAGGGGCGGGTCACCAGCTCCTCCAGCGCGCGGGCATACAGCTGGTGTTCGGCAAACAGCACCCGTGCCGCCAGCGTGTCGGGCGTGTCGTGTGGCAGGATCGCGACCGGGATCTGGCCAAGGATCGGCCCGTCATCCAGCTCTGCGGTGACGAGGTGGACCGAACAGCCGCCATGCGCATCGCCTGCCTCGATCGCGCGGGCATGGGTGTCCAGCCCCTTGTATTTCGGCAGCAGCGAGGGGTGGATATTGACCATGCGGCCTTCCCATCCGGCCACGAAGTCGCCCGTCAATATGCGCATGTAACCCGCCAGCGCGACATATTCCGCGCCCGCCTTGCGGATCGCGGCGTCCATTGCCGCATCGTGATCGGGGCGCTTCATGCCCCTGTGCGGCAGTGCAAAGGTCGCCACGCCCTCGGCCTCTGCCAGCGCCAGCCCCTTCGCGTCGGGATTGTTCGACGCGACCAGCACGATCTCATACGGGCAACCCTCGCGCCTGCTGGCATAGAGCAGCGCCGCCATGTTGCTGCCCGTGCCGCTGATCAGCACCGCGACGCGCGCCTTGCGGGGCGGGGAAAGCGCCGTCATCGGCCCGATTGCAGGAACGGCCTGCCCCCAAAGATCATTCCGTGATGCAATGCCATCGCCCGAACCCGATTTTCACGCCCCTTGCGCTGGCTCTCCCTATTGTCTTGGATATGGCTGGGCAAGCCGGACCGACCGGGTTCGCGCCGGCACACGGGGGTAGCGCATAAAAATGACCAGACCGATTTTCCGCCCCCGTCCCGAGGATTACGCCTTTCTGCGGCGGCTCGCCTATACGATCACGATTGCCGCGCTGCTGATCATCTTCTGGCGCGCGGGGCATCTGCTGATGCTGGCCTTCGGATCGGTGCTGGGCGCGGTGGCGTTCCGGGCGACCGCGGGACTTTATCGCCGGTTGGGGGTGCGTCACAAGGGACTGTCGCTGGGGCTGGGTATTGCGACCTGCCTCGGCGTATTGGGCGTGCTGGGCTATCTGCTGACGGTGCAATTCGGCACACAGCTGGCCGACATGGTCGAACATCTGCCCGAGACGATCGAGGCAATAGAAGCGGCCTTGTCGCGAACCCCTGTCGGTGAGGCGATCGTCAGCGCCGCCCGCGCGGCGCTTGCAGGCAGCACCATCGCCCACCGACTGGGCGATCTTGCGCAGGGCGCGGGCGAGGTGGCGCTGAACTTCGTGATCGTGCTGGTGGGCGCGATCTTTATCGCGACCGACACCGGACCCTATCGCCGGGGCATATTGCTGCTGACCCCGCCGGGCGCGCGGCCCGCGATGCAGCGCGCCATCGGTGAAATGAGCATGGCGCTGCGCCTGTGGCTCAAGGCCAAGCTGGTGACGATGAGCGTGATGGCGGTGCTGATCGGCGGATCGCTGTGGGCGGCAGGCGTGGACCAGTATATCGCGCTGGGCCTGCTCGGCGGGCTCAGCGAATTCGTGCCCTATGTCGGACCGGCACTGGCGATGGTGCCCGCCATCGGCATCGCGGCTTCGCAGGGCGGCGACGTACTGGCCTATGCGCTGCTGGCCTTCGTCTTCGTTCGCGTGCTCGAGGCATGGCTGATCACCCCGCTCGTCAACCGCGAGGTCGTCAGCATTCCGCCCGCGCTGACGCTGTTCGTGATCCTTGGCGCGGGCGCGGTGTTCGGCGTCTATGGGCTGTTCTTCGCCGGCGCGCTGCTGGTGGTGCTGTTCGTCGGCGTGCGCGAGATCTATCTGCGCGACACGCTGGGAGAGGATGTCGAGGGCGTTCCAAAACCGCTGAAGGAGCGGGCGGAATAGGCGGCGCCTCAGGGTTTCCCCCGCCGCAAGCAGGGTGCGGGCCCGATGCTGCGTGCGGACGATTGCTCTAGGTCTGGTCGAAACGCCGCAGACGCAGGCGTTCACCGGAGGTAATCATGATGCGTGGCACAGGACTGGCAATCGCCGCCCTTTCGCTCGGTTTCGCTGGCCCCGTTCTTGCGCAAGAGGGAGAAGGGGACGCCGAAGGGCCGCATCATCTGTCGCTCGTCGTCGCGGCGACCGATATCAGGGACGAGGACGAGACTGCCTTCACCCTTGGCGTCGATTACGAATACCGGGTCAGCGAATTGCTGGGGGTCGGATTTGTCGCGGAGCATGCGTTCGGGGATGTCGATTCGACCACGCTGATCGCGGCGGCGGACATCCATCTGTGGCAGGGCTTTGCCATACAGCTCGGCCCCGGCGTCGAATTCGCCGAGGGCGAGGAATTCCTGATGGGCCGCATCGGCACGATCTACGAATTCGAACTGGGGGGCGGCTTCACGCTCGCCCCGCAGGTGCACTACGACTTTTCGGACGGCGAGGACGCCTTCGTGTTCGGCGCGGCGTTCGGGCGCGCCTTTTAGCAGTGCCTATTGCGTGTGCGTGGCCGACCAGTCCGCCTTGGCCGACCATTCGCCCGCCTTGCCCGATACGGTGCAGCCGCGCGTGCCTGCGCGGATGTCGCCGATACGGAATACGCTTTCGCCCGCGGCTTCCAGATCGGCGGTCAGCGATTCGGCTTCGCCAGCGGACACCGCCAGCACCATGCCGATGCCGCAATTGAAGGTGCGCGCCATTTCCTCTGGCTCGATATGCCCCTGCGCCTGCAGGAATGCCATCAGCCCCGGCTGCTCCCACGCGCCTGCGTCGATATGGGCGTGGAGTCCTTCGGGCAGTACGCGCGGCACGTTTTCAAGCAGGCCGCCGCCGGTGATATGTGCAAGGGCATGGATGCGCCCCGCGCGGATCGGGCCCAGCAGCGTCTTCACATAGATCTTCGTCGGCGCGATCAGCGCATCGATCAGCAGCGTTTCGTGATCGAACAGGGCAGGGCGGTCGAGCTTCCACCCCTTGTCCGCCGCCAGCCGCCGGACCAGGGAATAGCCGTTGGAATGCACCCCGGAACTGGCGAGGCCCAGCAGCACGTCGCCTTCCGCGACCTTGTCGCCGGTCAGCTGCTCGCCGCGTTCGACCGCGCCGACGCAGAAACCGGCCAGGTCGTAATCGCCCGCCGCATACATGCCCGGCATCTCGGCGGTCTCGCCCCCGATCAACGCGCAGCCAGCGATCTTGCAGCCCTCGGCGATGCCGGCGACCACGCGGGTCGCGACGCCGTTCTCCAGCTTGCCGGTTGCGAAATAGTCGAGGAAGAACAGAGGCTCCGCGCCCTGCACGATCAGGTCGTTGACGCACATGGCGACAAGATCGATGCCGATATGGTCGTGCCGGTCGTGATCTATGGCCAGCTTGACCTTGGTGCCCACGCCGTCGTTCGCCGCCACCAGCAGCGGATCGGTGTAGCCTGCCGCCCGGGGATCGAAGAACCCGCCGAACCCGCCCAGTTCGCTGGTCGCGCCGGGGCGCGCGGTCGATTTCGCCAGCGGCGCGATCGCCTTGACCAGCGCATTGCCCGCGGCGATCGATACGCCTGCCTGTTCGTAACTATAGCTCTTCGGCCTGTCGTCCGGCCCGTCGCTCTTGTCGTTCATCGCAAATCCCAGATCGTCGTCCGCGGTGCGCCAGGATGACGGTCATGCACCGGTGAAGCGGCAGCGCCTATCGCTTTCCGGCTTGGATTTCCACGGCCATTTCGGCAAAGAAGCGGGCATGACCTCCAACATGCTTCTTGTGCGCTGCCGCTAGGCCGCCCTAAGCCCTTTCCCGATATGTCGATTTCGCTTTCGAATCCTGTCCGCGCCGCCATGCCGCCGCGCGCCATTTTCACGGCGCTGGTGCTGGCCGCGCTGGCGCTGGCGGGCTGGCGCGTCGCCGCGCAGGTCGAAGGCGACCGCGGCATCGCCCCCATTGCGAGCAGCGGCGATTTCGAGGTCGACGGGATCAGCGTTAACGCCACCGGCAAGACGGCAGAGGAAGCGCGCACCAACGGTTGGCTGCAGGCGCAGCGCAAGGCGTGGGACGTGCTTTATGCGCGAACCCATGGCGGCGCCGAAGCGCCCGAAGTGCCCGATTCGCGCCTGTCGCAGATGGTCAGCGCCGTGGTGGTGGAGCGTGAGGAGATCGGTCCGCGCCGCTATGTCGCCAGGCTGGGCGTGATCTTCGACCGCGCGCGCGCAGGCGAATTGTTCGGGCAGAGCGACGCGATGGTTCGTTCCGCCCCGATGCTGGTGCTGCCGGTGACCTATTCGGGCGGGGTCGCGCAGCTTTACGAACATCGCACCCCGTGGCAGCGCGCATGGGCGCAGTTCCGCACCGGTTCCAGCCCCATCGATTACGTGCGCCCCTTCGGTGCGGGCGGCGAATCGCTGCTGCTCAATGCAGGACAGGCGAATCGCCGCAGCCGCAGCTGGTGGCGCAACATTCTCGACGAATTCGGCGCGGCCGACGTGCTGATCCCGATTGCGCGGCTGGAACGGCAGTGGCCGGGCGGGCCCGTCGTGGGCACCTTCACTGCGCGCCACGGGCCCGACAATCAATTCCTCGGCAGCTTTACCATGACGGCGGCGGACGATTCCGAATTGCCCGCCATGCTGGAACGCGCGGTGGACAGGATCGACGCGATCTATGCCGCCGCCATGGCCAGCGGCCGCCTGCGAGTCGACAACACGCTGAATGTCGAGGAAGCGACCATCGATCCCGAATTGCTGGAAGCCCTGACGCGCGAGGCCGCACCGGCCGAGCCCGCGGCCCCGGCACCCCAGCCGGGCACGGCCACGCCGACCACCAGTCCCACTGCGCCGCCGCCCGCAACCGCCGCGTCGCGCTTCACGGTGCAGGTGGCGACGCCCGATCCGGCGGCGCTGGATGCCGCGCTGACCGGGATAAACGGTACGCCCGGCGTATCCGGGACCACGGTGGGCAGCCTGGCGATCGGCGGCACCTCGGTTCTCTCGGTCGGCTATGCGGGCGATCTCGACGCCTTGGCCGAGGCTTTGCGCGCACGCGGCTGGCAAGTGACCCAAGGGGCCGACGCGCTGCGCATTTCGCGCTAGTATCGGCGCCATGTCCCCGCCGTCCAAACCATTCGCAGGCCAGATCCCGCTGCCGCTGACGAGGGCGGGCGGATCGACGCGCATCGTCGTCGGCCCCGCGAACGAGGGCGTGTTCGACGCCTGCCGCCACGCCGACGGCTGGCCGTTCCGCACCGCGCTGCTGTGGGGCCAGCCGCGCTCGGGCAAATCGCTGGTGGCGCGCTGGTTCACCGAAAGCGGGCTTGGCGATGCCATCGACGATGCGCAGGCATTGGACGAGGATGCGATCTTTCACCGCTGGAACCGGGCGCAGGAAGCGCGCCGGCCATTGCTGATCGTCGGTCCGCCGGTGCCCGATGGCTGGAAGGTGACGCTGCCCGATCTTGGGTCACGGCTGGGCGCGGCGCTGAACCTGCGGATCGACGCACCGGGCGACGCGATGATCGAGGGGCTGATCGAGGCGCATGCCGAAACGCGCGGTCTTGCATTGGCGGACGGCGCCACCACCTATCTTGTGCCGCGCGCGCCGCGCAGCTTTGCAGGGGTAGAGGCCCTTGTGGCCGAGATCGACCGCATCAGCCTTGAACGCAAGATCCCCGCGACACTGGCCGTCTGGCGCGAGGCGCTGGACGTACTGGGCGGCGGTACGGGCGAGCAGGGCGATCTGCTGTAGATCGGCCTGCCGCAAGGGGACATGACCGGCCCTTCTTGCGATAGGGCGCTGCAAATGCGAGTATACAGCGATGTTTGAACGGCTGATCGCCTATCTCGATTCCGTGGCGGATCGCGATCCGTCCCCCCGCTCGCGCTGGGAAGTGCTGCTGTATCCGGGCGTGCTGGCGCTGGGGATGCACCGCATCGCGCACTGGCTGTATGGCGGCGGCTTGTTCTTCCTGGCGCGCGTGGTCAACCACACCGCGCGTTTCCTGACCGCCATCGACATTCATCCGGGCGCGCAGATCGGCCGCAATTTCTTTATCGACCACGGTTTTTCGGTCATCGGCGAGACGGCGGAGATCGGTGACAATGTCACCATCTATCAATGCGTCACGCTGGGCGGCACCAATCCGACCAACGGCATTCCCGGCAAGCGCCACCCGACGCTGCTGGACGGGGTGATCGTGGGATCGGGCGCACAGATCATCGGCCCCGTCACCATTGGCGAGCGTGCGCGCATCGGCGCGGCGGCGGTGGTGATCGAGGATGTGCCCGCGGGCGCGACCATGATCGGGCAGAAGGCGCGCTCGACGCTGGTGCCGGCGGAAACCTATCAAAGGCAATTCATGCCCTATGGCACGCCGTGCAAGGACCCGTGCGAACCGGTCATGCCGCGCGTGGACGAGCTGGAGGAACAGATCGCCGCGCTCAAGGCCGAGATCGACCGCCTGCGTGCGGGCGAGGGGCAGGGGCCGCTAGTCCTGCCGCGCCGCAAGGAAGAGGCCGGGCACCTGGACGACACCGCCGGCAGCCCCGACGATACGCTGAGAGACGAGGTCGGAAACGGATGATGGCAGGCCATTCGCGCTCCGTATGGGGGAGCGTTCTGTGAGCAATGTCGTCCCCATTCCGCGCCGCGGCGCGCAGCAGATCGGTTTCGACCGGATCGAGCTCAATCGCATTCTCGACCTGTATGGCCGCATGGTCGCTGCGGGCCAGTGGCGCGACTATGCGATGGATTTCGGCAAGGATGCCGCCAGCTTCTCCGCCTTTCGCCGCGCCGCCGAACGCCCGCAGGTCCGGATCGAGAAATGCCCGGCGCTGCGCAACCGGCAGGGCATGTGGACCCTGTTCGGCGAGGCGGGGCAGGTGCTGAAGCGCGGACAGGAACTCGGCGGCGTGCTGTCCCTGCTGGAACGGCGCTTGATGAAGGTGGTCGAGGACTAGGACCGCAAACGGATCTGCGCATCACCGCCGATCCGGCCCGGCAATAACTTCCTCTGCCCGTCCCTTGCGGCCAGCACGGTTCGCCCCCCATATCGGTCTTGCAGGCAGGGGTCGGCGGCGTCACGGCATGATGGCGCATGGTTCCCCCTGCGCAAGGTTTGATGGAGATGGAATGACCGATCGCAAGGAACCGCCGGTGGAGCCGGGCAAACCCGGCCCCCACGGCAAGCCCGAAGACGCCGACCGCGCACTGACCCCGCGCAAATTCTATAAGGCAGAGGACGAGGCCGCGTTCAGCGAGGCATCGCCGCGCGACACGGTGCAGACCCGGCATCCCGCCTATCGGCTGGCATTCCAGGACACCGATTTCCTGCTGCGCGAGGATCTGCGGCCCGTGCGGTTCCAGCTGGAACTGCTGAAGGCCGAGACCATGCTGGAGGAAGCGGGCGTCGGTTCGACGCTCGTCATCTATGGCTCTGCCCGCATTCCCGCGCCAGACATGGTCGAAGACATGCTGGCCAAGGCCGACAGCGATCCGCGCGGGCGCAAGGTGATCGAGAATCTTGCCGCCAAGGCCAGGTACTATGACGAAGCGCGGCGCTTGGCCTATATGGCCAGTTCCTGCGCGGTGATCGAGGATGGGCAGCGCCAGTTCGTCGTCACATCCGGCGGCGGCCCGGCCATCATGGAGGCCGCCAATCGCGGCGCGGGCGAGGCGGGGGCGGAGAGCATCGGACTCAACATCGTGCTGCCGCACGAGCAGGCGCCCAATGAATATGTCACCCCGCGCCTGTCGTTCCAGTTCCATTATTTCGCATTGCGCAAGATGCATTTCCTGCTCCGCGCCCGTGCGGTGGCGGTGTTTCCCGGCGGTTTCGGCACGTTCGACGAATTCTTCGAGCTGATCACGCTGATCCAGACCGGCAAGATGAAGCCGATCCCGATCTTCCTGTTCGGCAAGGATTTCTGGAGCAAGGTCGTCAACTTCGACGCGCTGGCCGACGAGGGCGTGATCAGCCGCGAGGACCTCGAATTGTTCCGCATCGTCGAGACGGCGGAGGAAGCGTGGGAGCGGATTGTCGGCTTCTATAAGCTGTCCTGCCCGGTGAAAGTGCCGATCCCCGAGAAGATGGCGGTCTAGAGCCGCACCGCCTGTTGGCCCAGCGGGCCGCTGCCCTGCCCAAGGCCGGGCGCGGCCAGCATGGCGGCACGGGTGAAGGCGCGCGCCTGTTCGATCGCGGCGACAAGATCGAGGCCCGCGCCCAGACCCGTTGCGATCGCGCTGGCCAGCGTGCAGCCGGTGCCATGGGTATGGCGCGTGTCGATGCGCGGGCTTTGCCACGGCAGCGGATCGTGGCCGGGCCGGTAAAGCGTGTCGGTGACCGGATCGTCCGGCGCATCGCCGCCCTTGGCAAGGAAGGCGATGCCCTTGCCCGACAATGCCTCTGGCCCGCCCAGCGCGGCGAGTTCAGGCACGTTGGGGGTGGTCAGCGCGGCCAGCGCCATCAGTCTCTGAAAAGCCGCGACGGTCGCCTCGTCCGCCAGCACCGATCCGCTTGTCGCCACCATCACCGGATCGAATACCGCCGGCGCGTCCATATCCTGCAGCAGATCGGCAACCGCTTCGGCAATCGCGGGCGAGCCCAGCATGCCGATCTTGACCGCGTCCACGCCAATATCGTCGATGCAGCTGCGCGCCTGCGCCAGCACCATGTCGGGCGGCAGGACTTCCACCGCCTGAACGCCCAGCGTGTTCTGCGCGGTGATGGCGGTGATCGCGGTCATCGCATGGCCGCCCAGCATGGTGATCGTTTTGATGTCGGCCTGAATGCCCGCTCCGCCCGAACTGTCGGACCCGGCGATGACCAAAATACGCGGGGTTTTCATTCGGGAATGCTCATTTGCGGGCCAGATGCTCCTGCACGTGCTTGCTGCGCGTGGGGCGGTCGGTGAGCTCGCCGTCGCAATTGGGACAGCTGTCGTCCAGCGCCTCGGCACAGGCTGCGCAGAAGGTGCATTCCAGGCTGCAGATAAAGGCGCCATGCGCCTCGGCAGGCAGTGCCTCGCCGCAGCGTTCGCAGGATACGCGCATTTCCAGCATCAGTTCGCTCCTACCGCGTCGCAGATCGCGTCGACGACGCTGTTGACTTCGCCCTCGTCGTCGCCTTCGGCCATGACGCGGATGACTGGTTCGGTGCCCGATTTGCGGATCACCAGCCGCCCGCGGCCTGCCAGCTGCGCCTCGGCATCGGCGATCAGTTTCCGGACCGCATCGCTCTCCAGCGGATTACCTGCGAAGCGCACGTTCTTCAGCACCTGCGGCACCGGGTCGAACAGGTGCAGCATTTCGCTTGCCCGCTTGCCCGATCCGACCAGTGCGGCCAGCACCTGCAGCGCTGCGACCGTGCCGTCGCCGGTGGTCGCATGGTCGAGCAAGATCATGTGGCCCGACTGCTCGCCGCCCACGTTGAAGCCGCCGCTGCGCATTTTCTCAAGCACATAGCGGTCGCCGACAGCGGTGCGGATCAGCGAGAGGCCTTCGCCCTCGAGAAAGCGTTCGAGCCCCAGATTGCTCATCACCGTGGCCACCACGCCGCCGCCGCGCAGCCGCCCGTCGCGGTTCCAGTCGCGCCCGATCAGCGCCATGATCTGGTCGCCGTCGACCGTGCGGCCCTTTTCGTCGACCACGATCAGCCGGTCGGCATCGCCGTCGAGCGCGATGCCGATATCCGCGCCTTCGGCCACCACGCGTTCCTGCAAGGCCTTTGGGCTGGTCGAGCCCACGCCGTCATTGATGTTGAGGCCATCCGGCTCCACGCCCATGGACACGACTTCCGCGCCCAGTTCCCAGAGGGCAGGGGGCGTCACGTCATAGGCCGCGCCATTCGCGCAATCGACGACGATCTTCAGCCCGTCGAGCCGGATATCGGTCGCCAGCGAGTTCTTGACCGCATGGATATAGCGCCCGCGCGCATCGTCGATCCGCCGGGCGCGCCCGATGTCCTTGGATGGCACGAGCAATTGCTCCTGGTCCAGCATGATCTCGACCGCCATCTCGTCCTCGTCCGACAGCTTGAAGCCGTCGGGACCGAACAGCTTGATGCCGTTATCCTCGAACGGGTTGTGACTGGCCGAGATCATGACGCCCAGATCGGCGCGCATCGACCGTGCGAGCAGCGCCACCGCAGGCGTGGGCATCGGGCCCAGCAGCACCACGTCCATGCCCACGCTGGTAAAGCCCGCGACCATCGCGCTTTCCATCATGTAACCCGACAGGCGGGTGTCCTTGCCGATCACCACGCGGTGCTTGTGATCGCCGCGCAGGAAATAGGTGCCCGCGGCCTGACCCACCTTCATCGCCATGCTGGCGGTCATGTTGCCGGTGTTGGTGCGGCCGCGAATGCCGTCGGTGCCGAAATATTTACGTCCCAAGTCGAATGCCTTCAGATCGGATCAAGCGTCTTGCACGCGGGGCCGCGCGCCTGCATGGAAAACCTCCCATGAAATCGCTTCATGTCACCTGCGGGCAGCGCAGGAAAGGGGGACCATCATTCCGGACGACATCGCGCAGCACGAGTCAGGTGCGAAACCGCGCCATTCGGCCACGCTGGAGACGCCCGATATTCGCATGCCCACCTGGCTGACGCTGGGCGGGCTGCTGGGCGGCATCGTGCTGGGCGCCTATGCGCGGCGTGCGGGGGGAGAGGGCTGGATCGAGCAGGTGCTGAGCCCCATCGGCACATTATGGCTCAATGCGCTCCAGATCACGATCGTGCCGCTGGTCGCCTCGCTGGTGATCACCGGCATGATGCACATGGCCCGCGCGGCGCAGGCGGGCCGCATGGCTGCGCTGACATTGGGCACATTCGCCGCGATCCTGGTGGGGGGCGCGGTGATGGCCGCCTTCCTGACGCCCGCGATCCTGGCGGCCTTTCCCGTGCCCGAAGGGGTGGCGGAAGGCTTCGCCGCCGATCTCGCCAATGTCGAGGCGGGGCCGCTGCCCGCGTTCGGCGATTTCGTGACTTCGTTCATTCCCACCAACATCTTCGCCGCCGCGGCGGAAACCGCGATGATACCGGTGGTGATCTTCGCTGCCGCGCTTGCCGTCGCGGCGACGCGGCTGGGGCCGATCCAGCGCGATGCCATTGCCCTGTTTTTCGCCAGCATCGCCAATGCCATGCTGGTGATCATCGGCTGGGTGCTGAAGGTCGCGCCCATCGGCGTGTTTGCGCTGGGCGCGCGTCTGGGCGCGAACGTCGGGCTGAGCGCGGTGGCTACGCTGGGGCATTACATTCTGGTCGTGTCGGCCATCGGCGTGGCGGTGTTCGCGGCCGCCTATCTGATTGCCGCGGTCAAGGCGAAGGCGGGTTTGCCTGCCTTCGTGCGCGCGATCCTGCCCTCGCAGGCCGTCGCGCTGTCGACGCAGAGCTCGCTCGCCAGCCTGCCGCCTATGCTGGCGGCGGCGCGTCGGCTGGGCATAGCCGAGGATACGGCGGATTTCGTGCTGCCGATGGCGGTCACCGTGTTCCGCGCAACGGGCCCCGCGATGAATCTGGCGGTCGCGATCTATACCGCGCATTTGCTGGACATCGAACTGGGCGCCACGGCGATCTTTGCGGGGATCGTCGTCGCCTCGCTGACCACGCTGGGATCGGCGTCGCTGCCGGGTTCGATCAGCTTCGTATCCGCCATCGGTCCCATTTCAATCGCGATGGGCCTGCCGGTCGCACCGCTGGCGATCCTGGTCGCGGTCGAGGTGCTGCCCGACATCGTGCGGACCATCGCGAACGTCACGATGAATGTTGCGGTAACTGGCGCGATAGATCGCCATGCGCCCGCCGGAGCCCCCGATCACGCATGATGATTTCAAAAACTTGCCAGAAAACCCTTTCTCGCAACTCAATCGGCCCTTGTGGATTGGTATAACGAGCCCCAAGTCCCTCCCCGCGAGATCAACAGGAGAAAACACATGGCAATTGCCTTTCCCGACCTTCCCTATTCCCACGATGCGCTGAGCCCGGCGATTTCCGACGAGACGCTGAAGACGCACCACGGCAAGCATCACAAGGCCTATGTCGACAAGACCAATGCCGCGATCGAAGGCACCGACATGGCCGATGCCTCGCTGGAAGAGATCATCGCCAGCGCCGATTCCAAGGGGGACAAGGGCCTGTTCAACAATTCGGCGCAGAGCTGGAACCACGCGTTCTACTGGCATTCGATGGCACCCAGCGGCGGCAAGCCGTCGGGCGATCTGGCTTCGGCCATCGACAGCGCCTTCGGTTCGCTCGACGCTCTGGTCGAGAAGCTGCAGTCGGCAGGTGCCGGCCACTTCGCCAGCGGCTGGGTCTGGCTCGCCGCCGATTCCAGCGGCAAGCTGTCGATCGAGGAAACGCATGACGCGGGCACGCTCGCCATCGGCGACAAGAACCCGCTGCTCACGCTCGACGTGTGGGAGCATGCCTATTACCTCGACCACAAGAACGTGCGCCCGGATTATCTGAAGGCGGTCACGACCGGCCATATCAACTGGGACTTCGCGGCCGAGAACATGGCTCGCGGCAGTACCTGGACATATCCTTCGGCCTGACGCCGGGATCTGGAACCGAGGAAAAGGCCGGGTGGAAACGCCCGGCCTTTTTCAGTTGGTTTCGTCCTCGCTCGGCTGGATGAACAGCGACTCTCCGAACAGGAAGCCGACGATGTTCGGATGGCCAAGGTGCTGGAAGATCGCGATGAGCGTGATCAGGATCGGCACCGACAGCAGCGCGCCCAGCGCGCCCCAGATCCATGTGAAATAGCTGATCGCGATCAGGATCAGCACCGGATTGACGGTAAAGCGCTTGCCCAGAATGGCCGGGGTGACGACATTCGCCTCCACCGCATGCAGCCCGAGATAGGCGCCTGCGGGCACAAGGCCCAGCAGCAGGGTCTCTGCCGTGCCCATGCCGACAAGCAGCAGGATGCCTGTCATGATCAGCGGGCCGACATAGGGCAGGAAGTTGAGCATGGCGGCAAGCCCGCCCCACATCACCGGCGCATCGAGGCCAAGCGCCCATGCGCCCAGCGCGGCGACCACGCCGACGCCCAGATTGATGAGCCCGACCGTCAGAATATAGCTCGCCACCCGGTCCTGCACGTCGCGGATTGCCCGTGCCGCGCGCAGCGAAGAGGTGAATTCGGCGCGTTCGAGCAGCAGCCGGCGGCGCAGGCGCACGCGCGCCTCGATCATGAAGAACGCCATCAGCAGGGTCAGCAGCGTCTCCAGCACCAGCAGCGGGGTCGCCAGTGCGACGCGCTCGACCATCGACGGCGTCGCAAGCACGACTTCCCTGCCCGTGGTACGGCCCGCCAGATTGCCGATCCGCTGGTTCAGCTCGTTGATCCAGTCGAGCTGGCCGCGAAACTGGGTGAAGGTTTCATCGATCGAGGCGACGAGAACCGGGATCCTGTCGAACAATGCGATGGCGGGATTCAATATGGTCGCCAGTGCCAGCACGACGATGGCGATGAACAGGATCACCGCCATGAAAGAGGCGATGATATTGGGCACGCCCATGCGCGCCAGCCGGTCCGCCAGCGGAGAGAGAACGATCGTCAGTACAAGGGCGGTGACCAGCGGCAGGAACAGCACCGCGCCGATCGACAACACGAAGGGCAGGGCCAGAAACAGGCCCAGCCCAAGGATCAGCAACAGCGCGGAGGCCAGCCGGTTGAGATCGCGCGACACCCGGATGACGGTCCGGCTCGGCTCGTCATCAAAGCGGTCGATCACGATGGCTTCGGTGCCGTCGTCTGCCTGTCTTTCGGTTTTCGGTTCAACGGAATCGTCCATGGCGGCCCCCGGCCCGCGCGAATCAACTGTTTCCGTTTACCTGCGGTTCGGCCATCGCGTCGAGTTCGCCCATGATTGCGTTGTGCGCAACTGCATCGTCGGTCGAGCGCTGGGGGATGTCGCCGTCGTCCAGCATGGAATTGAGCGCTGCGCGCGCGCGTCCCACACGGCTCTTGATCGTGCCGACCGCACAGCCGCAGATCTCCGCCGCTTCCTCATAGCTGAAGCCGCCTGCGCCGACGAGAAGCAAGGCCTCGCGCCGTTCGGGCGGAAGAGTGAGGAGAGCGCGGTGCATGTCCGACAGATGCAACGGTCCTTCCTGTCCGGCCGGGGCCGTCAGGATGCGTTCTGCCACCGTCTCGTCGTAATCGGCGCGGAACCGGTTGCGGCGCATGTCGGTGAGGTAAGCGTTGCGCAGGATCACGAAGGTCCATGCGCGCATCGACGTGCCGGGCTGGAAACGCTCCTGCGCGGCCCATGCCTTCATCAGCGCTTCCTGCACCAAGTCGTCGGCAAGGTCGGGCCGTCCACAGAGGCCGCGAGCAAATGCACGAAGATGGGGGATAACGTCTGTCAATTCGCGTTTGAATTCGCGCTGACGCTCTGCCTCGCTCATCACGGGGCCTTCGCCGGCATCATTGCCGCCAGCAGCGGCATCGGACTTGTAAGCCATCAGGCGCCTTTACCCTTCGACCGGGCGTCACCCTTCTTGCTCGGATCGGCCGCGGATGCTTCGCCGCCTGCGTCGTCGAACTGAGATAGAAGATCGCTGAAAGTGTCCGGCAAGGGTTCTTCGACAACCGAATCGTATAGCTGCCGCAGTCCAGCCGCCCATTCCGGGCGTTTGCGACTGCGCGTCGGTTCATCTGGCATATGTTCCTGTTTCACCCTGCTCTGACCTGTCATTTCATTCAGTTATGGACGGCGCCCGTCCGGCGCCCTCCGCATTCGGTTCAAAAACTGCGCCCCGCACGAGATGGATCCACCTGATCGCGGTCCCATCGCAATCGCCCCGGGCCTCCCGTTTCCGCGATATGTTCCGGAGGCGAAAGACCGCCGCGGAGCGCCCTTATGCGATTGTGGCTAACCCGAGGAACGAAAGCGGACGAGGATGGTTCCCGCCGGAACATAAGTTTATGGCAACCGTTCACAATGCGAGAGACAACCGGGACCCAATCTGGGGCCGGTAAATCGGTTTCATCGAGAATTCCCGGGCGTTGGCGTAACCGGTGAGAAAGCTTGACCGGATAAAACCGGAATTAAGGGGCGGGCAAATCGCCAATGGAATGAAAATGGGGTTGGGCCGGCAAGGAACGCGATTGCCGCGAATGGACCGGAGAATGGGCAAGACCCTGCGCTGGTTCTCGCGCTTTCCGCGCGCTCTTCCCCTCGCGATTTTCCTGACGATATTCGCCATGACGCTGATGGGTGTGTGGGCGATCGAAAACGCCGAAAGCGACGCGCGCCGCGCCGATCTCGAACAGCTGGCGGTAGAGGCGAGCGCCGCGCTGGAACGGCGGGCAAATGCGAATGCCGCCTATCTGCGTTCGGGCGCCGCGCTGTTCGCCAGCCAGCAGAGTGTGCCCGCTCCGCTGTTCCAGACATTCATCGGCCAGTTGCGGCTCGATTCCGATTTCCGCGGGGCGGACGGCATCGGCTGGGCGGCACGCGTCGATGCGAATGACATCCACGACTTCGAGCAATCCATGATCGAATCGGGCGCGTCCGGCTTTGAGGTTCATCCGCTTCCGCGCCGCGACCAAGTCTATGCGGTGCCGGTCACCAATCTTCAGCCTGAGACCGACCGCAATCGGCGGGCCATCGGATATAACATGTTTTCCGAACCGGTACGCCGCAGCGCGATGATGGAGGCGGAGGAAACCGCGCGGCCGACCGCTTCGGGGCGTGTCGTCCTGATGCAGGAAGGCGGCAAGGATGCGGCGGGCTTCCTCGTCTACATGCCGGTATTCGACATGGGGCCAGACGGTCGGCGGGCTCTCAAGGGCTATATCTACAGCCCGTTCAATGCGCAGGACTTCGTCAATTCCGCGCTGGAAGGGCTTGAAAACCGGCAAGTCCGAATGAGCATCTATGACGAGGTCGTCGCACCCGACCGCCTGATGGCCGAAATGGTGTCGGGCGACGCCGGGGGCGAAAAGGTGAGCAAGACGGTGCATATCGCCAATCGCGATTGGGTGCTGGTGCTGCAATCCATACGGCCCGCAGCCCTCAGCCGTCTTTCGATGATCGCGCTGATCGCGGGACTGGTCTGCTCGACACTGGCGCTTGCCATCGCATGGCTTCTGACGCGGCAGGCGGTCGAGGCGCGGCAGGTCATCGAATTGCTGGAGGAGCAGGCGGCGATCCGCAATTCGCTGACCCGCGAGCTGAACCACCGCGTCAAGAACACGCTCGCCAATGTGCTTTCGATCGTGTCGCTGACCCGCCGCCGTGCCGATTCGATAGACAGCTTTGCCGAATCGCTTGATGGGCGCATTCGCGCGCTATCCGCGACGCACGATCTGCTAACGCAGTCGGAGTGGGGGACGACGCCGGTGCGGTCGGTGATCGAGGTCGAAATGGCGCCCTATGCACAGGGGCGCGATTCTGTCGTCGAGATGGACGGCCCCCATGTCGAACTGGCGCCCAACGATGCGCTGTCGATGGGGCTTGCCATTCACGAACTGGCGACCAATGCGGCGAAATATGGCGCACTCTCCGCCGCCGAGGGCAAGGTTGAGGTCAATTGGGACCTCGTCTCGGACAATCTGGTGCGGGTGCAGTGGCGCGAATCGGGCGGGCCGCCGGTTCCGCAGGACCGCAAGCGCGGCTTTGGCACCGACCTCATCGAAAAGATCGTGGCACACGAATTGCGCAATCCCGTCGAACTGATCTTCGAGCAGTCGGGCGTGCGCTGCACCATGCTGATCCCCGTCCGTTCGCCGGGCGAGTTCATGTTGCGCGCCAAGGCGATGAAGCAGCGGATCGACCGGGCGAAGAAGGACGTGGCGCCGGACTGACGCCTTCTGACGATCAGCCCGGCGCGGCACCGATCGATCAGACAGTCACACGCAAAAACGCCCGAAACCGAAGTTCCGGGCGTTCGGGCGTAGATCAGTTTGAAACGATCAGGGCAGCGGTCGGCTCGATCCGAAGAACAGCGCCTGGCTGATCGCGGCGCGCACCGTGCTTTCTTGGAACGGCTTGGTGACGAGATAGGTCGGTTCCGGCCGGTCGCCCGTCAGCAGGCGCTCCGGATAGGCGGTGATGAAGATCACCGGTACCGAATCGATGGCAAGAATATCGTCGACCGCGTCCAGACCCGACGAACCGTCGGCAAGCTGGATGTCGGCCAGTACGAGGCCGGGCATGTTTTCGGCAATGACGTCCTGCGCCTGCGTCCGCGTCGCCGCGGTGCCGCAGATTTCGTGACCCAGCGAACGGACCAGATCCTCAAGCTGCATCGAAATCAGCGGCTCATCCTCGATGATGAGGACGGTGGTCGACGATTCGCGATCGATCTCGCTCACCGCTTCCTGCACCAGACCTTCGACATCGCCTTCGGACAGATCCATGATCTCGGCCGCCTGCGCGATCGAGAAATCCTCGAGCGTGGTGAGCAGCAGCGCCTGGCGGTTCAGCGGCGTGATAACCGCCAGCCTCTCCTGCGCGGCGGTTTCGTGATCGCCGATCATATCGTCGCCATCCGCAACCTGCAGGAATGCGCTTGACCAAAGCTTGCTGAACGCCCGGTACAGCGGAACGCGGCCGCCCTCAGCAAGGCTTTCCTTCAGTTCGGCATCGGCAAGGATCGCTTCCAGCGTGGCGCGCACGAAGGCGTCCCCCGTGCTCTGCGATCCGGACAGTGCGCGCGCGTAGCGGCGCAGATATGGGAGATTGGCGGCGATCTTGGCCCCAAGTGACATGAAAACCCTTCCCTATTTGGCAGTTCCGGCATCAACGAACGCCTCATGCTTCGGTTCCCGAAGCAATGTCGTCAACGATCGCTTTCCCATATGTTATTGCGGTTAAGCATGGAAACAATAAGGAGATAAGGCAAAATTCGCGAATGCGCCGATTGGGCGGCGCCGAGATAGGCTTGGGACGGGCGGTAATGGGGACTGACAGCGAAACGAACGGACGCGGCGTGAAGGTTGGCGCCGCGATGACGCCCTGTACGGATTGTCCACTGCTCGACTGCCCGGGGCTGCGCCAGATGGAGCCGGAGAGGCGCCGGGAGGTCGAGGCGTTCAAGCAAGGCGAGATTTCGCTGGAACGCGGCGGTCAGGTATTGACGCAGGGCATGCGAAGCAACGAGATCTATACGGTGCTGTCGGGCGTGCTGATCCGTTTTCGCCTGATGGAGGACGGGCGCCGCCAGATCATCAATTTCCTGTTCCCCGGGGACCTCGTCGGCCTGCAGTCCATGCTGGACGAACCGATGACGCATGGGGTCGAGGCGCTGACCCCGGCCCAGCTGTGCGTTTTTCCGCGCGACCGGTTCATCGACTTCGTCGGCCAGAACCCGGATATGGGCTATGACGTGATCTGGCTCGCCGCCAAGGAAGAGTCCGCGCTGGAAGAGCATCTCGTCGCCCTGGGCCAGCGTAATGCGAAGGAGCGGATCGCCTATCTCGCGCTGTTCATCCTCAGACGCGCGGAAGGAACCTGCCTGGCAGCGAACGGACGCGTCGAACTGTCGATCACGCAGGGCCAGATCGCGGACATGCTGGGCCTGTCGCTCGTCCATACCAACCGGTCGATGCAGGCGCTTCGCCGTGACGGGCTGGTGCGCTGGTCTCTCAACGCGATCGAGATCCCCGATCCCGAGGCGGTCAGCCAGTTCGTGCGTTACGATCCCCATTTGTCGAACCCGCGGCCCTATCTTTAATCGCCCTTAAAAACAGCGGGTTGGGCCGAAAACGACCGGCGGCGCAAATTTTTTCGATCCCGCAGGAACCGCATCGCGGGCCGTTCATTATAGGCTTGTCACCCACCGAGACCCCCTCCCGTCCAAAGCGGTTGGTGATACGATCCCGAAAGGCCTTCGCCCCACCCAAGGGGGCGGAGGCCTTTTTAATTGCCCCATTTTTAACTGTCCCGTTGCGGATGACGAAAACGGACCCATAGGCGGGCCCGCCGCATGCGCGGTCACCGACCTGTCGGCCTAAACCGTCAAGTCCTCAAAAATATCTCAGTCGTGAGAGATGGCGCCGCGAAGCCGCTGGAACAGGCCGGTGCGGCGCGTGTCCCTGACCGCTTCCAGCAGCGCCTCGGGGGCGTAGGGCTTGACCAGCACCTTGCCCATTTCCTTGATCCCGTCGGGTATGGCCTGCGGGTTGCCCGTCGAAAAGACGATACGCGGAACCTGCGGGCCCAGTTCCGTGACCAGTTCGGCCACGGCCCAGCCGTCGTCCCGATCGACCAAGTGGACATCGAGAACGAGGACTTCGGGACGCTTGCGTTCCAGCGCGGCCAGTGCCTGCCGCGTGCTGGAACAGACGGTCACTTCGGGCGATCCGCCGCCCAGCAGGATATCCTCGATCGACAGGGCCAGAATGGGATCGTCCTCGACAACCAAGGCCGTGCCGATCCGGTAATCGGCCTCCTTGGCGGGCGTGTTCGACATTGGTGGCGGATCCCTGAACATGGTCTTTGCGACCTGTGACTATCGCGCCGCTATCGGACCCCCGTGCAGATCGGGAACTGGTCTTGCCCAGCTACGCTCTCGCTCAACGCGTTGCCGCCCGCCGAAGTTCCCGATTCAAAGGAGGAAATATGGGTTCAGCGGGACAGCGCCTTGCCATAGATGGTGTATTCGCGATTGACCTTCGCATCGATCGCCTCGGCAATGGCGTTCATGCCCTGGTTGTCGTCGAGGATCCAGCCGATCTCGCCGCGTATGGCGGCATAATCCTCGACCGCGGCGCGGCGGATATATTCGATCATCATGAAGGCCAGCTGGCTGGCAAGCCGCGAACCCTGCAGACGCTTGCGTACCCCCATCAGCGGCACGCGCATGTCGGCGGGATAGGGCCTGCGCAGCCAGCGCAACAGCTTGAACCAGCCGAAGGGGAACAGCCTTCCGCCCACTTCCTTGATCGGGCGGTTGAGGTTGGGCAGCGTCATCATGAAGGCCACCGGCTCACCCTCATATTCGGCGACACGGATCAGATCCTCGAACACCAGCGGCTTCAGCTTCTTGCCTGTATGCGCGACTTCCGCATCGGTGATCGGCACGAAGCCCCAATTGTCCGACCATGCGTCGTTCAATATGTCGAGGATAAGGGCCGCTTCCTCGTCGAAACGGCTCTTGTCCACCTTGCGGATGCGGATCTTCTCGTTCTTTTCGCCCGAGGCGATGACGCGCTGGATCAGCCGTGGATATTCGACCCGCACATCCAGATCGAAGGTGCGCAGCATCTTCGCCGCTTCATAGCCCAGCGCTTCGATCCAGCCCTGATAGTGCGGGTTGTGGTGACCCATCATCACCATGGGCGGGTGATCGTGGCCCATGGTCAGCAGGCCCGGCTCTTCCCAGATCGACAGCGAGATCGGCGCGAGTACGCGGTCCATGCCCTTGTCGCGCAGCCATTGCTCGGCGCGCGCGATCAATGCGTGGCAGACGGCTTCGTCTTCGGCCTCCATCAGGCCCCACTGGCCGCAGCCCGGACCGAACCCCTGTTCGACCGGCATGGACAGCGCCAGCCGGTCGATATGCGCCGAAATGCGTCCGACGATGCGGCCATCGCGACGGGCAAGGAACAATTGCACGTCGGCATGCTGGAAGAACGGGTTCTTCGCCGGATCGACCATTTCCGCCGCTTCGGCGCGAAGCGGCGGCACCCAGTTGGGATCGCCTGCGTTCAACCTGTAGGCGAGATCGACGAATTGCTTGCGCTCGGCACGATTGCCCACCGGCGCGACGGTGATCTCACCCATGTAACGGCAGTCCTCAGGCGACGGTATTCTTGGAGGCGTTCGGATCGAACCCTTCCTTGCCGCGAACACGGCGGCGCGGATGGCCCGAGGCGATGCCGCCTGACAGGTCCTTCACATAGGGCCACTGCGCCGCAACCGTTTCGTCATAACCGAGGTTGAAGACGGTCGGCGAGCGCTTGGGACGGTCCTTCTTTTCGTAATAGGTGCCCAGCATGCGGTCCCAGAAATAGTTCGTGATGCCGTAATTGCCGTCCTCGTCGAAATAGTGATGCTCGACGTGGCGCTGCTTCATCGTCTGCACCCATTTCCACTTCGGCTTGAAGGCAAGGTGCTGGATGCAGTGCATGAATTCGTAATAGCAGGTCGTCAGCAGGCCGCCCGCAAACGCCGCCGCGGCCCCGCCGATGCCGCCGATCGCATAACCGATGGGCGCGGTGGCAAGGAAGATCGTCGGCACGGTGGTGTGCAGCGCGCCGAACAGCACTTCCAGATGGTTGGGATCCTGGTGGTGATCGTAATGGATCCGCTTCCACGTCGCGGCCAACGGCTTTATCTTGTACATCCATTGCCCGTGCAGGACATATTGATGCAGCAGATGCCAGACGAGCGGATAGACGACCAGCGCCACGGCAAATGACGCCGCGGCGCGCAGGGCCGTCGTGGGATAGATCGCGAACGCCACGACGCACAAAGCGGTCAGGCCCAGATAGGCGATGATGGTGTAGTGCTGGAAATAGGCGAAAACCAGCTGCCGCAAACTCATCCGGTCAAGGTAGTGCGACCTTTTCCAGAAGGGGAGCTTTTCGGTATCGCCCTGCGAAGCGGCGATGGTGGTGTTGCTGTTTGCCATGTCTAAAATGCTTTGTGACGGACTTGCGCAATCGAAACGCTTTCGTCCTGGAACGCGCGGCCCTTAGCACAGGGGACGCGGCACTGGCCAGCAAGGCCCGGCACCGCCCCGATGCAAGAGATGCCGGGCGTAACTAAGATGCAACGCCTGAATATCAACTGACCTTTGGGCCATGGATCAGAAAGGGGCCATGCGAACCGGCAATGCAAAAAGGGCCGCCCGCATGGTGCGGACGGCCCCTTCATCTCGTTGTTCGAGGCGATCAGTCGCTTTCGACGCTCATCGACGGGTTGTCGTCGACATCGACGGTCGTGGTGGTGCCGCCATCGGTAATGGTCGCGTCCAGGCCGTTCTCGTCGATGCTCATGCTGTCCCCGTCGACCGTGTCGGCCGACGGGCCGGGGACGACGGGTTCGGTCATCGCCGGATCGGTCATGGCGGGTTCTTCCATCATCGCCTCCTCCTCGGCAACCGGATCGGCCGGTTCGCTGCAGGCGGCGAGGCCAAGCATGGTCAGGCCGGCGAGGGCGGGCAGGGCAATCTTCTTCATCGTGCGTCTCCAACAATATGGCGTAATTGTGGCAAGGGACGCACTAATGACGGATTGGTTCCGCGGCCTGCGACGAAGCGTTTTATTCCTCGGTCTTCAAAAGCACCGTTTCGCCGATCAGCAGAAACAGCAGGAACGGCGCCCAGGCGGCCAGAAACGGCGGATAACCGCCAAAATTGCCGATTGCGATGGCCGCGTTATCGACCACGAAATAGGCGAAACCCAGCCCCATGCCGATCACCGCGCGCACGAACAGCTGGCCCGACCGGGCAAGGCCGAACGCGGCGACGGCCCCCAGCAGCGGCATCAGCAAGGCCGACAGCGGGCCCGAGATCTTGTGCCACCATTCGCCCTTGATCTCCTGGGTCCGGCGGCCAGCCGCCTCCAGCGCATCGATCGATTCGGTCAGATCGATCAGGTTCTGCGACTGCGCATCGACCTTGCTGATCGCGATCTCGCGCGGGGTGATGCCTTCCGCCACAACGGCCGATGCGAAGCGTTCCTGCGTCGCGGTGGCGATGTTGAAACGGACCGGATTTTCCAGTCTCCAGCCCGGATTGGCATAGGTCGCGCGGTCGGCGCGCCATTGTTCGGCCAGCATCAGCTGCGGATCGCGGCGATACCAGGTGACCCCGACCAGCTGCATCGCATTGCCGGTGCCGACGGCGGATCGCGCCGCAAGGATGGCGTCCCCTTCGGCAAGGTAGATATTGCTGCGCGTCTGCTCGCCGCTGGGGATCGCGCCCCATTCGGCGTCCTCCCACGCGGACAATGTGGCGGTGGCGCGGGTCACGACCCGTTCGTTGAATATGAAGCTGCCGACTGAAACGAGCGCGGCGGTTGCGACCAGCGGAGCGAGGATCTGATGCGCCGACAGCCCCGCGGCCTTCATGGCGATGACCTCGCTGTTCTGGTTCAGCGTCGCCAGCGTGATGATCGTCGCCAGCAGCACCGAATAGGGCAGAAAACGCGCCACCAACTGCGGCGCGCGCAGCGAGACATAGGTCCAAAGCTCTCCCTGACCGTTGCCGGGGGCGGCCAGAATGTCGCCGCTGGTGCCCAGCAGGTCCAGCATCTGCAGCACCAATACCAGCATCGCCAGCACCGCGAAGATGCGTACCGAGAACATCTTGGCGAGATAGATCGTCAGCCGCTTCGACGGGAAGAAATCAAGACGCATGCGGTTGCTCCGCATTGCGGGCGTCGGCGGCGCGGGCCTCGGCTTCGGCGGCGCGGGCCTTGGCGGCCAGTTCGCGGTTGCCGGTGAAGCGCAGCAATCTGAACAGCACCATGAACCGCTTCGACACCCATGCCGCGCCCTTTTCCAGCCAGGCGATGGCCTGTCCGCCGGGCACATAGGCGACCCGCCAGTACATCCAGATGATCAGCGCCGCGAACAGCACGAAGGGCACCCACAGCGACAGGATCGGGCTGACCAGCCCAAGCGCCGCCACGTCTTCTCCGTACTGGTTCACCTTGTGATAGGCGACCACCATCACGATCGACACGAAAACGCCCAGCGTCGAACTGGACCGTTTGGGCGGAATGGCGAGCGACACCGCCAGCAGCGGCAGCAGCAGCATCATCACCACCTCGACCAGCCGGAAATTCAGGCTGGCCAGCGTCTGGTTGCGCATCTCCTCCGACACGCTGTCGTTCCAGCCGAAATAGAGCAATTCGGGCAGGATATATTCCTTCTCCGCTCCGCCGCGGGTGCGGAAACGCTCGATCTCCGGCAGGTCGATGGGCAGGTCATAGCTTGCGAAACTGAGCACGCGGGGGGTGGGGATCGAGGCCTGGTCCTGTACGATGGTGCCGTCGGTCAGGCGCAGGATGATCGTGTTCGGCTCTTCCTCATTGGCAAGGAACTGTCCCTGACGTGCAGAGATCGACAGCATGTCGCCGTCGGGCTGGGTGATGCGCGCGAATATGCCCGAAAGCTCGCGCCCGTTGTCGCGGCTTTCCTCGATCCTGAGCGCGGTGCGGTCCTCAAGCGTGGTGAACTCGCCCACCTTGATCGATGCGCCGAGGGCACCCGACTGCAATTCGAAGGCCAGCCGCGAATAGTCGTACCGCGCCACCGGCTGGACGAAATAGACCAGCAGGAAATTCAGCCCGACCAGCGCGATGGTGATGAGATAGGGCACGCGCAGCAGCCTTGTGTATCCCAGCCCAACGGCGCGCATCACGTCGAGTTCGGAACTGGTCGCCAGCTTGCGGAAGGCGAACAATATGCCCAGCATCAGGCCAAGCGGGATCGCAAGGCTCATATACTCGGGCAGCAGGTTCGCCAGCATGCGGAAAATGACGCCGATCGGGCCGCCTTCGTCGGCGACAACCTCGAACAGGCGCAGCATCTTGTCGAGAATCAGCAGCGAAGCCGCAAGCGCCAGCGTCCCCAGCATCGGCATCAGCACGAGCTTGAAGATGTAGCGGTCGACGTCGGTGATGAAATTCTTGAACAAGTCCGGTCGGGCTTTCGGGCGGCTGTGGTTGCGCCCGCCATAGTCGGATCAGGCAGGAAGGTCACGCCCCGTCCGGCATACCCTCTCCAAAGCGCTACCGGGGCGGGGGATCAGTCCTTTTCAAGCGTGCATTGCAGCGGATGCTGATTGGCGCGGGCGAAATCCATCACCTGGTTCACCTTGGTCTCGGCAATTTCGTAGGGATAGACGCCGCAGACACCGACGCCGCGCTGGTGCACGTGGAGCATGACGCGCGTGGCCTGTTCCATGTCCATGCGGAAGTAGCGTTTCAGAACCATCACGACGAATTCCATCGGCGTGTAGTCGTCGTTCAGCATCAGCACCTTGAACTGGCTGGGCTTCTTGGGCTTGGCGCGAGTGCGGGTGGCGATGCCGACCTGCCCTGCGCCGCCGCCGCCCTTTCCGGCGTCGTCGCCGTCCTCGTCCGCGCAGATCGGATCGGTGCGAATTGGTGCGCGCGGATCGGGCTGGCGGGAATCGCCAGCTTCGCCGCGAAACGACGTGCTTTCGGACAATACGGAATCGGAATGCTGAGCCATCATCATCACGCAGAATATCGTATCGGACCGCTGCCATACAAGAGGCGGTTGCCGAGCCGACGTCTGAGCGCGGCCATCGCCCCGTTCAGAAGCGCAAATGCAGATGGCCGAATGCGGTCTCCCGCACCCGGCCATCGCGTCATCCGGCAATCGCGACCCGCCCGCATGCCCGTTGCCGGGCACGCGAGGCTATGCCGACGAATCAGGGCCGACGAATCAGGCTGCCTTGATCTTTTCCATCGCCAGGCTCATCCGCGAGGAGAGCGGCTGCGAGGCGTCATTGGCAAGCTTGAGCATCGCTTCGGTGTTCTTCGTGGACATGGCAACGGCCTTGTCGAAGTTCTTGCGAAGCAGCGCGCTCTGAAGCTGGAAGAAGTCGGTCGGCGACTTCACCGCGGCCATTTCCTTGACTTCGGCGGTCAGCTCTTCGAACTCGGCCTTGCTGTCGGCCATCGCGCTGCGGCTCATTTCCTGCATGCCGCTGGCGAAGATCTTGCTCGATTCCATCATGGCTTCAAGGTTGCCCTTGGTGAACTCACCGGCTTCCTTGAACATTTCGGTGCTCTTCTTGTAGGCGTCCTGCGACTTTGCCGACATTTCGGCCATCGCATTCTGGAACGACTTGGTCATCATTTCAGCATCGGTCATCTTTACGAACTCCTGGGTGATTTCTTGTATTTTAGTCGCTGGCTTGAAAGGGGTCTGGACTGACTTTGCCGGCGCCTCGGGGGCCGGGGCGGTCGAGGTCTTGGCGGCCAGCGGCGCCTTTTCCTTCGACTGCGAAACTGTTTCGGGCTTGCTCGAAGCCGGCTTCGGCTCTGCCTTGGGCGCCGGTTCTGCCTTGGGCGCCGGTTTGGCTTCTGCCTTCGGTGTAGGCTTGGCCGCCGCTGCGGGCCCGTCTTCCTTGACAGGATCCGCCTTGGCAGGCGCTTCCTGCTTCGCTTGTGCCGTTTCCTTTGCAGGCGCCGGGGGCGCCGCATCGGACACGTCCGACGCCATCAAGGCCACGGTCGCGGTCGCAGGCGTCTTGCCCTCTGCCGATGCGATTGCCGGTTTCGGCAAGCCATCCTTCTTGGGGGCGGGAGTCTTGACCGGGAACTGCTTCTTGGCAGCGCGCTTCGTCGGCTTCTTGGCTGCCGGCGGCTTCGGCTTCGAAGCGGATGCCTTCGGAGCAGCGGCCTTGGCGGGCGCGGCCTTTTTGGCCGAATCGTCGGCAGGCTTCACGCCCGACGGCGTTTTGGTCTGCGCCTTTTCCGCTGTCTTTCCGGCTGCGGCCTCATAGGCCTTTGCCGCGTCGCGATCCTGTTTGTCGTCTGCCATGGCAACCACCTTCATGCGTCCTGTCCGGGCAATTTCCCGACCGGCCAATCCGGAATGGTCTCTTCCGGTAGCCGGTCTGCAACCCGCCGATTACGGTAATGTTGCAGTGCACAATACAGATTGAGGGGGTTGAGGTCAAAGCATTTTTGTGCAGTGCACAAATCGCGCGGCGCGACTGCAGCATAAAATGCGAAAGGCGATTCGGATTACGGAAATTATCGCAGGCGGATCAAGACTTTACATAGCGTCCCGGTGCATCCTCAATGACCGTGTCACCGCGCCCACCCGGTTTGCGCTTGCCTTTTGCTGCGACTTCCTCGGCGTCGATGGAGCGGATCCAGCCTGTCCAGTGGTCCCACCAGCTGCCCGGCGTCTCGACGGCGCTCTCCAGAAACTCGGCCAGCGTTTCGGGCAGGCGGCGCGACTTGTCCCCGAACTCGCCGGGAAGCGACCAGAACTGGTACTTGCGTGCCTCGGGCGGATTGACGACGCCCGCGATATGGCCCGACCCGGCCAGCATGAATTCGGTTGCGCCGGAAAAGTTCTGGGTCAGCTTCCACACGCTTTTTGCCGGCGCGATATGGTCCTCGCGCCCTGCCTGGACGAAGCACGGCGTCCTGACCTTGCTAAGGTCGATCGGCGTATCGTTCAGCGTGATCGCATCGGGCACGACCAGCAGGTTATCGTGATAGAGCTTGCGCAGATATTCGCGGTGGAAGCGGGCGGGAAGGTTGGTGCCGTGCCCGTTCCAGTAGAGCAGGTCGAACGGCTTGTAGTCCTCGCCCAGCAGGTAATTGTTGATCACATAGTTCCACAGCAGGTCCGGGCTGCGTAGCAGGTTGAACGCAAGGCTCAGATAGCGCCCGTCGAGGAAACCCTCGGTCGCCAGCGAATCGACCGCGGCCAGTTGCTGCTCGTCGATGAAGGCCTTGAGCTCGCCCGCTTCGGAAAAATCGACCTGCGCGGTGAAGAAGGTGGCAGAGGCGACCTTGTCGTCCTCCCCCCGCCGCGAAAGGCTGGCCAGCGTGGCCGCCAGCGTCGTGCCCGCCACGCAATAGCCGATGGCATGCACCGCCGGCACCTTCAGCCGTTCGCGAATGACGTCGATCGCCTCTTCCTGCGCGGCGACATAATCTTCCCACCCGATGTCCGCCATCGACGCATCGGCGGATTTCCAGCTGACCATGAATGTGCTGATCCCCTGGTCGAGGCAGTATTTCACGAAGCTTTTCTTCGGCGTCAGGTCGAGGATGTAGAAACGGTTGATCCACGGCGGGAAGATTACCAGCGGCACCGACAGCACCTTGTCCGTCGTCGGCGTATACTGGATCATCTGGAACAGCGGCGTTTCATGGACCACCTTGCCCGGCGTCGAGGCGATATTCTCGCCGATCGTGAAGGCGGCCTTGTCGGTGTGGGTCAGTTGGCCCGCCTGCAGGTCGGACAGGAAGTGCGTCATGCCCTTGACCAGATTCTCGCCCCCGGTCTCCAGCGTACGTTCGATCACGACCGGATTGGTCAGCGGGAAATGCGCGGGCGACATCGCCTCGGTCAACAGGCGGGTGAAGAAGGACAGCTGCAGCTTGCGATCGGCGGGCAGGCCTTCCGCCTTGGCGGCAGCGTCCATGATCTGCTCGGCCGCCATCAGATAGGACTGGTGCAGCATCGCGAACACGGGATTGTCGCGCCACTGCGGGGCGGCAAACCGCTTGTCGGATCGCGGCAGCTCGGCAAGCGAGGACTGGGCCTCGGCGGTGGCGGTCATGAATTGCCCGGCCATGGTTTCCCACAAGGCAAAGCTGTCGGCGAGCAGGCGGCGGCTCGCCTCGTCGTCGGGCATGAACTGCGTCATCCAGCGGCTGGTCAGTTCCATCCATTGCGCGGGATCGGCCATGCCGCTGGCGGCAAGCGCGGGATTGTCCCTGGCGAATTGCTGCCACATCGCGGTCAGCTGCGCGGCCAGCGCCTGCCACTCGTTCGCATGGCTTGACGAAGGGCTGTCTGCGGACGCGCTGCTGTCCTCGCCGGGCGAATCGCCAGCGGGCAGAAACGCGTCCATCATTTGGCGCGCTGCCGCCGATTGCATCGCCATCATTTCGCGCATCGGCCCTTCCATCATGGTCGTGAAGGGGCCCGCGAACAGGGCTGCGGGAAAGGCGGCGGCTGGCCCGCCTGCTGTCCCCGCATCGTCGCCAGACTTGCCGGTTTCGTTTCCGTTCTTCTGCTTGGTGGCCATTGCATCCCTCGGGCTTTTGCGCTCTCTCGCCTTGGGCTGGCATCGTGGTCCCGCCAAAGAAAAATGGCAACCGCATCATGGCTTTTGCGAAACATCGTGGCGTGATTTGCCTTGCGGTGGGCATTTTCTGCAAGCATGGGCGTGGTCTGCGCCGGGCAAGCGAGAATCGCGAAGGATCGCCCGCGCATCAATGCCTTTGGAAAAGAGAGAGATGAGCCAGGATTTCTACCGCATCAAACGCCTTCCCCCCTATGTCATCGCAGAGGTGAACGACATGCGGGCCGCGGCGCGTCGAGCGGGCAGGGACATCATCGACCTCGGCATGGGCAACCCCGATCTGCCGCCGCCCCAGCATGTCATCGACAAGCTGTGCGAGGTGGCGTCCAAGCCGGATGCGCACGGTTATTCGCAGTCAAAGGGCATCCCCGGACTGCGGCGCGCGCAGGCGAACTACTACGCCAAGCGCTTCAACGTCGAGCTGGACCCGGAGCGCGAGATCGTCGTGACCATGGGATCCAAGGAAGGGCTTGCCAGCCTTGCCACCGCGATCACCGCGCCCGGCGACGTCGTGCTGGCGCCCAACCCGTCCTACCCGATCCACACCTTCGGCTTCATCCTGGCCGGTGCGACCATTCGCGAAGTGCCGACCACGCCCGACGATCGCTATTGGAAGGCGCTGGAGGCCGCGATGCGCCACACCGTGCCGCGCCCGACCGTGCTGATCGTCAACTATCCGTCGAACCCGACGGCCGAAACGGTCGATATCGAATTTTACGAGCGGCTGGTGGCCTGGGCCAAGGAGAACAGCGTCTGGATCATCTCCGACCTCGCCTATTCCGAGCTGTATTATGACGGCAAGCCGACCCGTTCCATACTGGAGGTTCCGGGCACAAAGGACGTTGCGGTCGAGTTCACCTCGATGTCCAAGACCTATTCGATGGCCGGCTGGCGCATGGGCTTTGCCGTCGGCAACCGCGAGCTGATCGCGGCGCTGACGCGGGTGAAGAGCTATCTCGATTACGGCGCTTTCACGCCGATCCAGGCGGCGGCCTGCGCGGCGCTGAACGGGCCGCAGGACATCGTCGAGAAGAACCGCAATCTCTATCAGGCGCGCCGCGACGTGATGGTCGAGGCATTCGGCCGCGCCGGGTGGGAGATACCCCCGCCGCCGGCCTCCATGTTCGCATGGGCCCCGCTGCCGCCCGCTTTGCGCGAGATGGGCAGCCTCGAGTTTTCCAAGCAGCTGCTCACCCATGCCGAAGTCGCGGTGGCACCCGGCGTCGGCTATGGCGAGCAGGGCGAGGGCTATGTCCGCATCGCCATGGTCGAGAACGAGCAGCGCCTGCGGCAGGCGGCGCGCAATGTGAAGCGCTGGTTCCGTTCGATGGGCATGAACGTCTGATCGCAGGCCCGGTCCAGACAGGAAAAGCGCCGCTGCCGTCTTTTGCCCGATTGCCATGCGGGGCGAAGGGCGCTAGTGGCGCTTTCCCTACACCACATGAGGGGCCCGATGGCGGAGTGGTGACGCAGCGGACTGCAAATCCGTATACGCCGGTTCGATTCCGGCTCGGGCCTCCATCGCCGTGTAAGGCATTTTTGCGTCTTGCCGCAAACCGCACCTGCGGCTAACGGGACGCCGGATTGCCGCTTTAGCTCAGTTGGTAGAGCATCGCATTCGTAATGCGGGGGTCACAGGTTCGAGTCCTGTAAGCGGCACCAGTTTTCCTAAAATCGTTGAAAA
>CEOS01125201.1_pt1 | contig 87544 bp, 68 predicted proteins | sample 530601 | NCBI WGS metagenome assembly CEOS01 (sample SAMEA2620666, study PRJEB7988) | marine metagenome | biome: marine biome (ENVO:00000447); feature: mesopelagic zone (ENVO:00000213); material: "saline water (ENVO:00002010), including plankton (ENVO:xxxxxxxx)" | depth 1000 m
GGTATAGCCGCCGTCGACCACGATATTCGCGCCCGTCATTGCCTTGCACGTTGGCGATGCGACGAAGGCGATGGTGCGGGCCAGCTCGTCCCCGTCGGTCAGGCGGCCCATCGGGATCTTCGACACGGTATCCTCGTAGAATTCCTTCATGTTGTCGCGGATATAGGCCCATGGCCCATCCTCGCACATGACGGGGCCGGGGGTGATGCAATTGGCGCGGATGCCCTTGCCTGCAAGGTTCTGCGACAGCGCGGCGGCATAGTTCATCACCGCGGCCTTCATCGAGTTGTACGGCTGCACGCCCATGAATTCCTCGACCGCGCCGGTCGAGCTCATGCAGATGATCGACGCGGCGTCCGATTTCTCGAGGAAGGGCATGGCCGCCTCGATCCCGCGGCGCATCGGCAGGATATCGGTTTTCAGGATCGTCTCCCAGCCATCGTCAGTATCCTCGCCCGGATTGGCGGAGGTGAAGCTGATGAAGATGTCGCAGCCGCCAAGCTTGTCCGCGGCTTCCTTCACGAAGGCGGGGACCGCGCCCGCATCGGTAACGTCCAGCGTCTTGGCGTGAACGGTCACGCCGCTGGGCTCAAGCTCGCCCACCACGGTGTCGACCTTGTCCTGCGTGCGTCCGCAGATCGCGACATGGCAACCCTCGGCCGCGAGTGTCTTGGCGACCTTGCGGCCGATGCCGCCGTTCGCGCCAATGAGGATGGCTTTCCTGCCCTTGAGGCCCAGATCCATGTGACAATCCTTTCCCGTGGTGTGATCCGTTCCGCGCATGCTGCGCGCGGATTTCGATGCAGTCTTACACTAGAGGCGCTGCGGCGACGTATCGACTGCACTTTTGCGCAGTGCTGCGCGTCGCCCCCCGGTGATACTCATGACGCAAACACATGGGAGACGCACGGATGACAAGACTCAAAGGCAAGCGCGCCCTGATCGTGGGCGCCAGCAGCGAGGGCAATATGGGGCAGATGATGGCGCGGCGCTTCCTATCCGAAGGCGCGGCGGTCACGGTCGCGGGGCGCAAGCAGGCGGTGCTGGACGATTTCGCCAAGGAAAACGGCGCGACGGCGATCGCCTGCGATCTGACGCAGGAAGACAGCGTGAACGCCTTGGTGGAGGATGCGCATGCGGCGATGGGCGGCATCGACATCGCGGTCAACGCCACCGGTTGGGGCCTGTTGACCCCGTTCCTCGACAACACGCGTGAGCAGCTGGAGCAGATGACGGCTCTGCAGCTGGTCGGACCGTTTCAGCTCTATCAGGCACTGCTGCGCAAGATGGCGCGTTCGCATGGGGGCCAGGGGGGATCGATCATCCAGATTTCCAGCGCGACGGCAAAGATCATGCTGTGGAACCACGCCGCCTATATGGGCACCAAGGCGGCGACCGATCACATCATCCGCTGCGTTGCGAACGAGTTCGGGCACGACGGCATTCGCGCCAATTCGATTTCGCCCGGCCTGACCGAAACGCCGATGACCGCGGAGGCGGGAGAAGTGCCCGGCCTGCTGGAAAGCTTCCTACCCGGCTATCCGCTGGGCCGATACGGCACCAGCGAGGATATCGCCGCCGCCGCCGTGTTCCTGGCCAGCGACGAATGTTTCATGACGGGCGAGAACCTGCAGGTAAACGGCGGGCTGTGCCTGCGCGGCAATCCCACGCCCGAGCAGATGGAGGCCTCGATCGCCGCCGCCGCCAAGGGGTAAGGGCGCTCAGGCGCTCGCTTTCTCCTGCTCGATCATGGCGGCGACTTCGGCGCGGAGGCGGTCCTTGCGGATCTTGCCCGATGCGGTGCGGGGGAAATCCTGAACGAAGACGAAGCGTTCGGGCGTTTTCTGCTTTGCCAGCCCGCTTTCCTGCACATGCCGGCACAGCGCGGCGGTGTCGGGCGCGTCCTCCTCGCTGATGACATAGGCGCACACGCCTTCACCCAGCCGTTCGTGCGGCATGGCGACCACGCTGGCGTCGCGGACTTGCGGATGGGTGCGCAGCACGTCCTCGATCTCGACCGCGCTGATGTTCTCGCCGCCGCGGATGATCAGGTCCTTCTTGCGGCCGGTGATGGTAATCGCGCCCTCGGGCGACAGCACGCCCAGGTCGCCGGTCCTGAAATAGCCCTCTGCATCGAAGGCGGCGCTGCTTTGCGCCTTGTCCGCATAGCCCAGCATCATCGACGGCCCGCGTGAGAGGATCTCTCCCTCCGTGCCAGGCGCGACCGGCTCGCCGGCGTCGTCGATCAACTTCACTTCGTAATCGACCACCTCGCCGTCGGTGCGCGCTGCCAGTTCCGGATCGTCGGGCCAGCCGAAACTGACCAACGGAACCTCGCTCGCGCCAAAGACGCGGAACGCCTGCAGATTGTCGAACGCCGAATTGGCCGAGGGGATGAGGTCGGGCGGCACCGCCGCGCCCCCGCAGGCGAACATGCGCATCGACGGCAGCCGCGTGCCCGCCTGCCGCGCGGCATTGGCCAGCTCGACAAGGAACGGGGTCGCCGCGACGGTGCCCGCCACCTCGTATTTCTCGATCAGGCGGACGGCCTCTTCGGCGTTCCAGCTTTCCATCAGCACGACGCGCGTGCCCATGATCAGCGGCGATTCCAGCCCGTTGGCATAGCCCGACACATGGGTGACGGGCGAGGGCATGATCAGCGTGTCGCCCTCGCCGATCCGCCAGTGTTCATAGCTTTTGCGCACGATATTCTCGAGCGTGTTGTGGCTGTGCAGAACGCCCTTGGGCCGCCCGGTGGTGCCAGAGGTATAGAGCACCAGCTTGACTTCGGTCGCATCGACTTCGGGCCGGTATGCGGGAAGGGTGCGGCCTTCCTGAACCAGCGCGGCAAAATCGTCCGGCCCGTCGCCGCGCACGGTGAAGACATGGGTCAGGTCGGGCAGGTCGCCGCGGATCCTGTCCGCCATTTCGGCAAAGTCATAGCGGCGGAACTGCGTGCAGGTGAACAGGCCGCGCGCACGGCAGTCGCCCAGCATCATCGTCACCTCGGCATCGCGGTAGATCGGCACGATGGGGGAGAGCACCAGTCCGGCGATGGCGCAGGCAAGGTCGATGATCGCCGCCTCGTGCCAATTGGGTGTCTGGAATGCGATCACGTCGCCCGCCGCAAAGCCGCGCGCGTGCAATGCATTGGCCAGTGCCTGCGCCTCCTCCAGCCATTCGCGGCGCGTCAGGTCGCGGCGGTCGTCGACCAGTGCGACGAAACCGGGATCTTCGTCCACCCGTTCCCGAGCGAGATCGGCGATGGTCTTCCCCCGCCACTGGTCTGCGAAATCCGCAAGATGGCGCGGCAATCGCTCCAGCCAGCGCCACGGCGCTTCCACTCGGTCCATGAATTTGCTCCTTTCCCTGCCTCGTTCTCGCGCGGATGGGCGGCGGCGGCCATTGGCGGAAATAATAGGGTCCCGGCAATAACAGGATCTCGGCCGCAAGGCGCCAGCGTGCGCTTTTACCTGAGGCACAACCTCTCATTCCCGTCAGGTTGTTTCTGCCGTCGATAAGGGGCAGTTTTCGTCCCAACCGGGAATCCCCAAGGTGCGGATTCCATGCAGAACACATCGGGAGAGAGCGATGGACCGCGCAGCACGCATCGGACATCTGGGCGAACTGGCCGAAACCATGATCGGCTATGTCGAGAACAAGACCACATTCCAGGGCAAGGACACCATGACCGTGCCCGCCGCATCCTATTGCGACGAAAAGGTGTACCGGCAGGAGATCGACCGGATCTTCAAGAAGCTGCCCTTGATGCTGGCCTTCACCGCCGAAATGCCCAACCCCGGCGATTACAAGGCGATGGACGCGGTCGGCATGCCGGTCCTGATTACCCGCGACAAGGACGGTACGGTGCGGGCGTTCCTGAACGTATGCTCGCATCGCGGCGCGCCGGTGGCGGAGGAAGGGCACGGCAATTGCTCGCGCTTCATCTGCAAGTATCACGCCTGGACCTATGGCCGCGACGGCCGGCTGATCGGCATCAACGACCAGAAGAGCTTTGGCGATGTCGACAAGTCCGCACGCGGGCTGAAGGAACTGCCGTGCGAAGAGCGGCATGGGCTGATCTTCGTGTCGCTCGACCAGAACGGATCGATCGATCTCGATGGCTATTTCCGCGGCTATCTCAATGATTTTGCGGATCTGGGCTTTGCCGACTGGCACTTCATCGGCAGCCGCGAAATCCATGGCGCGAACTGGAAGATCGCGTTCGACGGCTATCTCGAAGGCTATCACTTCCAGTCGCTGCATCCCGAGACGATCTTTCCGCGCACGCCGTCGAACACGATGCATTACGAGGGCTATGGCCCGTCGATGCGGATCAGCTTTCCGCAGCATGAAATCAGCAATCTGCTGAAGGACGTGCCGCGCGAAAAATGGGGCACGCGCGAGAATTACGGATATGACTTCGTGCGGATCCTGTTCCCCAATGTCTCGATCTTCGTCGCGCCCGAGATCACGCAGGTCGCGCAGCTGTTCCCCGGGCCGACGCCCGACAAGAACCGCACCGTTCTGAACTATCTGTGCCGCGAAGCGCCCAAGGACGATGAAGAGGCGGAAAAGCTGGAGCAGATGGTCAATTTCTTCCGCGACGTCACGTATGAGGAAGATTACGTCATCGGCATGGAGATCCAGAAGGGCCTGGAATCGGGCGCGCATGAAGAGCTGATCTTCGGCAAGAACGAGCGCGGGAACCAGTATTTCCACGAATGGCTGAACTGGTACATGGCCGAGGATCCCTCCGCGCCCGAACCGGTGATGTGACGGGGCGGGGCCAGTGACCATCACCCTGCTGTCGATCTTTCGCCGCCGCGAGGGGATGAGCCACGAGGAATTCGTCCAGCATTACGAGACTGTTCATGCCCGCATCGGGGAAAAGGTCATGTCGGGCTATGCCACGCGCTATGTCCGGCGTTTCCTGACGCCCTTCGGACGCGACGACGACGGCGCAGAGGCCGACGTGGTGATGGAGATGGACTTCCCCGACGAGGGCACGATGGAGGCGTTCTTCGCATCGGTGCAGGATCCCGAAATCGCCGCCATGATCGCCGAGGACGAGCCTCGCCTGTTCGACAGCGCCAGCATGCGCACCTACCGGATCGACGAGCGGGAGAGCGAGCTGCCGCCCGTCCTCCCGCCCGCGCATCCGTCTTAGGCAGGCTTATTAGCTGCGCCTATTCACCACCGGCCCGGCGTTCGTGGAAGATGCGATATTCGCGGCGGGTGAACACCCATTTGCCGTCGATCCGCGCCAGTTCGTCCTCGTAATGGCCATTGCCGTGCACGGTTTCGCCGGTTTCGGGGTGCTGATAGATCTCGATCGTCATGGTGGTGGCGCGGGCGGCGTCGCCGTCCACCTCGATCCGGCCGGGATGGGCGAGATAGACCATCGGCCGCTTCATGTCGTCGAGGCCATAGACCTTCATCGATCCCACCCAGGCATCGACGATGGCCTTCTTGCCCTCGAACCCTCCCAGATCCGGATATTCGGGTAGCGCCCAATAGGCATCCTCCGCCCATGTCGATGCCCATAGTTCGGCGTCGATGGTCATGACGGCATAGGCATAGGTTTCCATCACTTCGCGGATGGCGATGCGGTCTTCTAGCGGGCCGGTGAATGGCATGCCTCTCTCCTCTACGTGGATGTTCCCGGGGGGCGGATCACCAGGGATGGTGTTCGCCGTTCCACTTGAAGAAGTCGCCGCTGTCGCCGATCGTCAGCTTCTGCGTCAGCGCGTGAATGCCGCTGGCGCTTTCCTCTGGGGTGATCTCGGCATCGGGGCCGCCCATGTCGGTCTGCACCCAGCCGGGATGCAGGGTGACGACGATGATGCCCTTGTCCTTCAGGTCGATGGCCACCGAACGCATCAGCCGGTTAAGCGCGGCCTTGGCGGCGCCATAGGCGTAGTAGCCGCCCATCGGCCAGGTGCTGGCAGCCAGCTGGCTTGAGAAGTTCACCACCTTGCTGCCCTCGTGCATGCGCGGCAGGAATGCCTTGAGCACGGCGAGCGGGCCCTTGACCATCACGTCGAAGGCGCTGCCCCAGCCGTCCCAGTCGATCTCTGTCTCAAGCTCGTTGTTCATCGGGCCGGTATTGCCTGCGACGTTGTAGAGCACGTCGACGCTGTCGTTGCCGGTGGCCGCTGCCGCATCGGGGATAGACGCCAGATCGCCTGCGTCCATCTTGTGGATGGTCACTTTGCCGCCCGATCCGTTCGCAAGCTGCGAAAGTTCATCCGATTTCGCGGGATCGCGCACCAGCGCGAAGACGCGGTCGCCTGCCTCGGCGTGCTTTTGCGCCAGTGAAAGGCCGATGCCTCGCCCGGCACCGGTGATATAGACATTGGCCATGGTTCTCTCCCACGATGTGTTTCTTCTCGCCCAGAGTGCTCGCCCCGCTGACCCGCGCGCAACTATCCTTTCTTATAATAAGAGGCAGGGTGGCCGGTTTTCGTGCCGACTTACCAGATACGACGTTCAGCCCCGGGCCTCGCGCGCCAGATCCTCGACCAGAATGGCCGCGCGTTCCAGCACCGCCGCCATGCGTGCGTCGCCCCAGGTTGCGCCGTTGATCTGCAGTCCGGCATGGACCGCCTGCGTCACGTCATTGGCAATCCGCATCAGCTCCGGCGCCTCGCGCCACTGGGGGAAGGCGTGGTGCATCTCGCCCAGCCAGATCTCGTCATAGAGGCGCGCGGCGGGGGTGAAGATCGCGGCCAGCGCCTCGTCGCTGCGGGCCGCGACGGCAAGGCGCAGGAATGCGCCATATTCGCGGCTTTGCACCGAACGCCAGTGCAGCTCCATCGCCATGCGATAGGGGTCTTCTCCGGTCGGGGCCTGCTTTAGCCGGGCGAGGAAATCGTCGAGGAACTGGCGCATGCGGTGATAGAACACATGCTCGATCAACCCCTCGACCAGATCGGCGCGCGAAGCGAAATGGTGATGCATCGCACCGCGCGAGACGCCCGCCCGGCGCGCGACATCATTGGTCGAAAGCCCCGCATAGCCGGTGTCCACCAGACTATCGACCGCGGCCTCCAGAATGGCCTCGCGCGTCATCGAACTCTTGCGCTGCTGCCAGCGGGTGCGGTCGTCCGGCCCGCCGCCCGGCCTGATCCGGTGGAGCGCCTGCGACCTTCGCGTCGTGATCGGCCTTATCGTTGCCATGCTGTCCTCGCCAGATTTCGGCTGTCTGCGGCTACCCTATCCTTTCCTTCAGTAGAGCCGATGCAGCCGATCCGTCAATAAAACAGGCAGGGTTGCCGGTTATCTCTTGCCAGAAGGGCGCGCGGGGTGCGACAATCCTGCGAAACACGCCGGCTGCGGCACGAATCGCAGCCGGGAAATGCGAGGATGACCATGCGAAGGCCCACAACCGGCTGTCTCAGACGCGGCACTTTCAGGACCGGCGCGGGCGCGGCGGAGTTGCCGCAATGAGCGAGACCGATCTGGCTGCCGAGATCCGCGATCTTGCCGCACGGCGCGACATCACCGACGCGGTTCAGCGCTATATGCGCGGCGTCGACCGGCTCGACCGCGACAGCCTGCTGAGCGCGTTCCATGCGGACGCCTACGTCGATTGCGGGCTGATGACGGGCACGCCGCTAGAGTTTGCCGATTTCGCGCTGGGTTTCCTGGCGGACATGGACGCCTCGCATCATCAGCTGGGGCAGGTGCGGATCGAATTTTCCGGCGGCGATGCGGCATCTGGCCGGGCTAGCGGCGAAAGCTATTTCCGGGCGTTCCACGATGTGCGGAACGAACAGGGCGAGGTCCGCGACCTGTTCATCGCCGGACGCTACATCGACGAATTCACCCGCGAAAACGGGGAATGGCGCATCGCGCGCCGCCGGCTGGTCACCGACTGGGCCAGCGACAATCCCGGCAGCCGCGCCTTCTTTACCGATAATCCGGGCGCTCCGCGAGGAGCGCGCCGCGGCGAGGATTTCAGCCAGACACGCGACTGGCCCGAAACCGCAGAGCCGCGAACCGAACAACAGGAGCCTGTAAGATGAACGTACAATCCGGCGCAGCCCGCTATTCGGCGGAATATGACCAGCCCGTTCGCGGCGATACCATCACCGCCGACCGCTATACCTCGCGCGAGTGGATGGAGGCGGAATACGAAAACCTCTGGCCCAGCGTGTGGCATCTGGGCGGCGTGACCGCCGACCTTGAGGAAGAGGGCGATTTCATCCGCCATAATTTCGGGCGCGAGTCGGTCATCATGGTCAAGCAGGCCGATGGCGGCGTGCGCGCGTTCTATAACACCTGTCCGCACCGCGGAAACCGGCTGGTGCTGGGCGATGTGGGTTCGACCCCGCGCATCACCTGCGGCTATCACGGATGGCAGTTCGATCCGGACGGCACGCTGGTGCATGTGCAGGACGAGGACGATTTCCCCGGCGGCAGCCCCTGCGGCAAGGTGCATTTGTCCGAACTGCGCTGCGAGACATGGGGCCCGTTCGTGTTCTGGGCGATGGACAAGGACATCGCGCCGCTGGAGGAATGGCTTGCGCCGTTCCCCGAGAGGCTGGAGGGCTACAAGCTCGACAACTGGGTGCGCGTGCTGAACGTATCGGCGGACTGCGAATTCAACTGGAAGATCATCCGCGACAATTTCAACGAGAGCTATCACCTGCCCACGATCCATCCCGAGCTGGCGACCTTCATCAACGACGGCCTGCCGACCACCCTGTTCGAGATGTACGAAGGCGGCCACAATGCAATGTGGATGATCGGCCATCAGGCGACCAGCCGCAAGGATTACGTCAGCGGCGACGTGCCCCCCGGCCTGTACGAAGCCGCCGAGGCGTGGGGCATCGATCCGAAAGAATATCGCGGCCGGACCGCCGACATCCGCGAGGCGGTGATCAAGGCGAAGCGTGAACTGGGCCCCGAGCGCGGCTACACCAATTACCACCACATGACCGACCAGCAGCTGGTGGATTATTTCCATTGCACTTTGTTCCCCAATCTCACCATCACGATGAGCCCGGAGCAGTGCCAGATCCTGCGCACCGAGCCGCATCCGACCGACCCCGCCAAATGCGTGTTCCAGCACTGGTGCCTGTATCCCCCGGTCGAGGGGATGAAGGAAGTCGAGACGCCGGTCGGCACCGCGCCGCTGAAGCATGACGCGATTCACCGCCATTCGGTCTATGGCGACGGGGTCTCGCTGGGCTTCGTGGCGGATCAGGACCTGTCGATCGGCACGACGCAGCAGCAGGGCCTCAATTCGCGCGGCTTTCAGGGATGTCTGCTGACCTATCAGGAAAAGCGCATCCAGCGGTTCCACGAATTGCTGAACGACGTGGTGCTGGGCCACCCGACCGAGCAAAAGGCCGAAGCAGGCGAATGAACGCGGGCACAGGTCCCGGCGAGATGCCGGAAGAGGTGTTCCGCGCGCTGAAGCGGTTGATGGTCGAATATGCGGACGCGGTCGACACGCGCGGCGATCCTGAGCGTGTCGTCGCCTGCTTCACGCCCGATGCGGCCATCGATTTCTCGTCCGTCGGGTTCCCGGTGATGCGGGGCGAGGACGAAATCCGCGCCTTCTATGCCGGGCTGGTCGAAAACATGGCGCATGAATTCCACATCGCCGCCAATCCCCGCGCCGAGTACTGGGACGGCACGGTGGGGACGATCACATCCTATGTCATGGGAATGGGGATGCCGAACAGTGGTGACGCCATTTCGGTCCAGGTGAAGTACCGGATGGAATGCGTGCAGCATCAGGGCGCGTGGCGCTGCCGCCGGTTCACGCTGGACGCGATGATGCCGCTAACCGCCTGAATGCCTGCCAGACCGGCCAACAGAACGACCCCGTGAGAGGATAAATTATGTCTGAAATGCCCGAGAATGTCCGCACCGCGCTGGAGCGGCATCTGATCGAATATTGCTATGCCGTCGACGGGCTGGAGGATGTGGGGCCGCTGATGGACCTGTTCACCGACGATGCGGTGGCGGATTTCTCGGCCATAGGCCTGCCCGCGATGACGGGGCGAGAGGAGATCGGCGCGTTCTACAAGGCGGTGTTCGCCGACATGACTCATCATTTCCATTTCATCAGCAATTTCCGGCCCGACGGGTGGGATGCCGATGAAGGCGCAGGCGCGATGACGGCCTATGTCATCGGCATGGGCGCGGCGAAGGATGGCAGCAGCATCACCGTGCAGGTCAAGTACCGGATGGAATGCGTGCAGCAGGGCGGCGCGTGGAAGTGCCGCCATTACGCGATCACGCCGATGATGCCGATGCCCGGTTCGCTGGCCGAAGTGCACGGCCAGCGCTGAGCATCGGCGCGGCTTCGGTCAGATTTGCGAGAAGCCGCCGTCCATCACCAGCTCGTCGCAGGTCATGAAGCTGGAGGCGGGTGAGCACAGGAACACGACGCCGCCCGCCATCTCGCCGGGCCGGCCCAAACGTCCGATCGGATGCGCCGCGATTGTGCCCTGCTCGGCCGCCTCGACCGAGGGGGCCGCGCCCATATCGACATAGCGCTGCATGATCGAGCCCAGCATCGGGGTTTCGATGCCGCCGGGATGCACCGAATTGACGCGGATGTTGTAGCCCAGCGCCGCGAATTCGGCGCCCAGGCACTTCGACATCATCTTCACCGCCGCCTTGCTGGTGCAATAGGCCGCGTTGAACGCTGCACCGCGCAGGCCCCCGACGCTAGAGAAATTGACGACCGATGCGCCGCTGTCGCGCGCCTTGCCGCCTTCCTTCAGCAGCGGCAGCATCGCCTGCGTGCCGATGATGATGCTGTCGACGTTCACCGCGTTCAGCCGGTGGAATTCGGCCAGCGGCGTATCCTCGAACTTCGTGACGATGGAGATCGCCGCATTGTTCACCAGCGCGTCGAGCCGTCCGTATTCCGACGAGATGAAATCGGCGATCCTTTGCCAGTCGTCGGCGCTGGTCACGTCATGCGCGAAATAATGGTCCGCGCCGGTGTTCCCGTCATCCTCGCCAAGGTCGGTGGCGATGACGGTCGCGCCCGCCTGCTTCATGGCGGACACGATCTCGCGCCCGATGCCGCCCTTCGCGCCGGTGACCAGCGCGATGCAATCGTTCAATCCAAACATCGTCATTTCCCCCTGATCAGCGCGCAATATAGCCGCCGTCGACCACCATTTCGGACCCTGTCATGTAGCTGGCTTCCTCGCTGGCGAGGAAGGCGATGGCGTCGCCGATTTCCTGCATCGTTCCCACCCTGCCAAGGGGAGTGGATTCGCTGACCTGCTTCTTCAGGTCGTCGGCCTTCTCCGCGACTCCGCGTTGGACCATGCGGTCAAACCCTTCGTCCAGCAGCGGGGTCTGCACGAAACCGGGATGCACCGAATTGACCCGGATCGGCGCGCCATAGGTGGCGAATTCGACCGCGCAGGCCTTGCTGAACTGGCGGATCGCGCCCTTGGACGCGCAATAGGCGCTGCTCTCGGGAAAGGCGACGAAGCCCATGACCGAGCTGACATTGACGATGGACGATCCGCCCTTGCGGTCCTTGCCGCTTTTTTCCAGCAGCGCATAAGCGTGCTTGGTGCCCAGGAACGCGCCGTCGCTGTTGACCGACATGACCTTGCGCCACAGATCGAGCGTCATGTCCTGCACGCGGCCGGTACCGTCGATCCCGGCATTGTTGACGAGGATGTCGAGCCTGCCGTCCTCATCCTCTATCCGGGCGATGGCGGCCTGCCACTGCGCCTCGTCCGCCACGTCGAGCGAGAGATACGCGCCGCCCGGCACCGATTCCAGTGCCTGCGAGACCGCATCGTCGCCTTCGGCCTTCAGGTCGGCGATCCAGACCTTCGCGCCCTTTGCCGCCATGCTGTGCGCCGCGGCGAGGCCGATGCCGCGCACCGCGCCGGTGACCAGCGCCACGCGGCCGGTCAGATCGCCGCTCATACGCCCGACATTCCGGCCGTCGACGCGCCGTCGATGGTGTATTCCCCGCCCGACATGAACGCCGCCTCGTCGCTGCCGAGGAAGGCGACCAGGGCGGCTACCTCCTCGACCTTGGCCATGCGGTTCAGCGGCGACATGCCTTCATACATCGCGCGCGCGGCGGCAGGATCGGGCTGCGAGTTCATGATCGTCTTGATCATCTCGGTTTCCACCACGCCGGGCAGGATCGAATTGACGCGAATCTGGTATCCGGCCTGACCGCAATAGTTCGCCGCCGACTTGCCCAGCGCGACCACCGCCGTTTTCGTCACCGAATAGGCCATGTAATTCCCCATCGCCCTAAGCGCGTTCATCGAGCTGTTGATGATGACCGATCCGGTGGGGCCGCCGGGATTGTCCTTCATGATCTTTACCGCGTTCTGCACGGTCAGCATCACGCCGGTCAGGTTCACGTCGAGGATGCTTTGCCAGCCTTCCAGCGTGATCGTTTCGATACTGCCGTCGTTCTTTTCGATGCCTGCATTGGCAAAGGCGATGTCCAGCCGCCCGAAATCGCGCCGGATACGGTCCGACAGGCTTGTCCAGGCCGCCGCATCCTGCACGCGGTGGCTGACGAAGGTCGCCCCCGTGTCGGCGCAGATCGGGTCCGCCGCTTCCTGCCGCGAACCGGTGAAGATGACCTTCGCGCCGTCTGCAGACAGCCGCCGGACCGCGCCTTCGCCTATGCCCCCGGTGCCGCCGGTCACCAGCGCGACCTTGCCCTCAAGCCTGTTAGCCATGTGCATCCTCTTTCATGCTTATAGGCCGGGGAAAATCGCGCCAAGCGGGGCGACTGGCAACCTATGACTTCGGCAAGGTGACCGGGGCATGTAAAAAGTGCAGTCTGTGTTCAAATCCCGGCGTAAAGCGCCGCAAGAACTGACAAAGAGGATGACAGGCGATGGCCGACATCGAACCCACCGAACGCTTTGGCGAAGACCGCAGCGAAGGCATCAGCTGGAACGAATTGATGGAGCGCGATTCGCGCCCCGCACCCGAGATTCTGGTCGACGATTCCTATGAATATCGCGGATCGGACCCGATCCCGGTCGAACGCTATATCGACGAGGATTTCGCCGCCAAGGAGCGCGAGCGGATGTGGCCCTATGTCTGGCAATTCGCCGCGCGCGAGGAAGAGCTGAACGATCCGGGCGATTTCGTGGTGTTCGAGAATGCGGGCCGCAGCTTTCTGCTTGTGCGGCAGGACGACGGTTCGATCCGCGCAATGCACAATGTGTGCCTTCACCGCGGGCGCAAGCTGAGGACCGAGGACGGCAATGCCGAGAAGTTCACCTGCCCGTTCCATGCCTTTACATGGAATAAGGACGGCAGTTTCGACCATGCGCCCTGCCAGTGGGATTTCCCGCATCTGAAGAAGAAGAACATGGACCTGCCCGAGGCCGAGGTCGGCGTGTGGCAGGGTTACGTCTTCATTCGCGAGATCGCCGGCGGGCCGAGCCTTGAGGAATATCTCGCCCCGCTGCCCGAGCATTTCAAGCGCTGGCGCCACGACGAATGCATCACCGTGATGCATGTCGCCAAGGAGGTGCCCGCCAACTGGAAGGTCGTGATGGAGGCCTTCATGGAGGCCTGGCACACCATCGTCACCCATCCGCAGCTGCTGCCCTTCACGGGCGATTCCAATGGCGCCTATCGCACATGGGGCGACAATGTGAACGCCAACCTCGTCCCGTTCGGCGTGATGAGCCCGCATATCCAGGAGGGGCAGGGCGAACAGTGGATCGTCGACCAGTTCATCAAGTATAACGGCCGCAGTTCGGACAATTACGATCCAGACGGCGATCCGATGGCGATCGAGGTGCCCGAGGGCAAGACCGCGCGCGAGGCGCTGGGCGACCGGATGCGCGAGGTCTATGCCGAGCAGACCGGCTATGACCATTCGCACGCGACCGATGCCGAAGTGCTGGATGCGCTGGTCTATAACGTGTTCCCCAATTTCGGGCCGTGGGGCGGGTTCATGCCGAACATCGTCTATAGCTGGTCGCCCGGGAAGACGGTGGACACCAGCGTGATGGAGGTTCGCATCCTCTCGCGCGTCAAGAAGGGCGAGCCCAAGCCCGCCGCAGCGCCGCGCAAGTTCCTGACGCTCGACCAGAAATGGACCGAAGCGCCCGAGCTGGGCGGTCTTGGCGAAGTGTTCGAGCAGGACATGGACAATCTGCCCTATGTGCAGGAAGGGTTGCACGCGTCGAAGACGGGCGAGATCCAGCTGGGCAATTACCAGGAAATCCGCATTCGCCAGTTCCAGGACACCTTGATGAAATATATGAACGGCGAACTGGGCGGCTTTGGGAAGGATGGGGCGCAGGCCTGATGGAGCGTATCGACCACGGGCCCGATCCACTGGCCAGCGCGACTGCCGAAAACCATCCCCAGCGTATCGACTGCGTCCTGATCGCGGGCGGGGTGTGGCACGACATCGACTTCGCGCGACTGGAACTGCTGAAGCTGCTGGCCGAGGATCCCCGCATCCGCACCCGCGTGTTCGAGGATTACGAGAATGTCGAGGCGATCGCCGCCGCCGACATGCTGATCAGCTATACCTGCAATGTGGTGCCCAGCGAAAAGGCGCAGGAAGCGCTGCGCGACTGGGTCGAGGCGGGCGGGCGCTGGTATGCGCTCCACGGCACGAACTCGATCCTGAAGCTGATGGACGACGGGCTGTTCCACGCCCCGCGTGAGGCGCCGCTGTTCATGGACGTGCTGGGCAGCCAGTTCATCACGCACCCGCCGATCGCGCCCTATACGGTAACCGTGGCCGATCCCGATCACGAGCTGACCGCCGGGGTGGAGCCGTTCGAGACGACGGATGAGCTCTATCACCTGGAAACCCACGGCGATCTGCACGTGCTGCTGGAAACCGAATGCACCGAGGAAGGCACCGGCTTTGCCGAAGCCGCCGATGCGCCCGGCGTGCACCCGGTGATGTATATCCGCCAGCGCGGCAAGGGCGCGGTGCTGTACAACACGCTGGGCCATTGCCGCGGGCATTACGATTTGCAACCGATGGCCGAATGGTGGCCGACGGTGGATCGCTGCGCGTGGGAACTGCCGGTCTATTACGATCTGCTGCGCCGGGGTATCGGTTGGGTCCGGCCCGAACGCTGAGGGGGTGGGCCGGACCGCTTCCTATAACGCCTGACGTTCACACTCCGGGAAGCGGCGGCTTCCCCATTGGAATTGCGCCCTGTCGCCGCGCAGCCACAACATCGCGTATTCGGGCGATCCGGCGGTGCCGCTTTCGTATTTCTCGCCCGACGCGCTGGGTACGCGGGGCAGCGTCATCTGGCGCCCGTCGAAAGTGACCGCCGTGCTTTCGGCAGAGGCTGCGACGCGAATGCGCGCATCGCCGCAGACATAGGCGGTTTCGCCCGTCGCCTTGCTGCCAGCCGACCCGCGTGCGGAGACCAGCGTGATCATACCGAAATCGCGGTCGCCCGATCCTTTCTCCACCGGCATGGCGGTGTCGGTCGTCCACGCCAGTGCGCCGTCGGGGCCGCTGATTGTCGCGCGCAGCGAATAGCGACTGCGTTCATACAGCTGCCCATCATCCACCACCAGTTGAAACGGGACCGGCACCTGCCGATTGCCCAGTTCGATCGTTTCGCTGGCGATCATGGTCGATGGCGCATCGGCGCGCGAAACATCCTCAAGGCTGACGGTCGCGGTGCTGCCGGGAAGCAGGGCGATCCGTTCGCGATAGGAAAGCTGGCCGCTGAGCGTCATGATCTCGCTTGCTTGCGTCATGAGATTCGTTTCATTTCCATCGGTCATGCACGCCGCCAGCGAAGCACAGGCAAGCAAGGCTGGAAGAAAATGGATTGCTCGGTTCATGGGCCTCTTCCTGTTCGATCCTGTCCGGATGATCCCTCAAGTCAGCTATATCCTGCCGGTTCCCTGGTGGAAACACGGTACATTCCGCCAATCCGCCAATCCGCCAATCCGCCCAATCCGGCTTGCACCGGTCGCCCCATCTGCGCTTCATGGCGCGATGAACCGGCCGTCAACGTCTGCTGGATCGGCCGGAAACCGGCCTAGGCGCGGGCCGCGGTCACGCCAAACAGCATGGCCGCACCGTCCAGCAACGCGCTTGCCGTGAAAGGTTTGGCCACGACGGGCGCCTGCGCAAAGCCCTCTGGCAGATGGTCGCGCCCATAGCCGCTGACGAACAGGAACGGGATGCCCCGCGCGGCAAGAGCGGCGGCGATATCATCAACCGTTTCGCCCTGCAGGTTTCCGTCGAGCAATGCCGCGTCAATCTCTGCCGCTTCGGCCAGTTCCAGCGCGGTGGAATGCGAGGATGCTTGTCCCGCGATGGACGCGCCGGCACCCTCCAGCAGGTCGATCAGCTCGAACATCACCAGGGGTTCATCCTCGATCACGAGGAAGCGCTTCCCGGTAAGCGGCGATGCCGGGGCAGGGGACGGGCCCTGCACCATGGTCTCGGCCTTGCGCAGCGCCTCGTTCACGCGCGGCTTGCCGTTAAAAGGCATGTTCAGTGTCCAGCGCAGGCCGTCCGGGGCATAGATCGAATGCGCGATGCCGCCTTCGGCCGACATGCTGTTCTCGATCAATACCGAACCGAAGCCGCGCTTGTCGGGTACGGCGACGGCCGGACCGCCGCTTTCGATCCATTCCATGTTCAGGAACCCGCCAGACAGGGACCAGCGTATGTCCGCACGGCCCTCGGGCACCGAAAGGGCGCCATATTTGTTCGCATTGGTGACAAGTTCGTGCAGCACCAGCGCCAGGTGCAGCGCAGTTTCGGGCGGCAGGTCGAGATCGGGTCCCTCCATGCCGAGCCGGTCCGCGCCGACGGCGCCGATGCGCAATTGCCCCTCGATCACTTCGCGCAACTGCGCGCCTTGCCATGTGCAGCTGCTGAGGATCGAATGCGCATTGGACAGTGCCTGTATGCGGCCGGTGAAGGTCGGCACGAAATCTGACGGTCCGCCCGACCGGCGCAGGGTCTGGCTGGCGATGGCCTGCACCGAGGCGAGCGTGTTCTTCACCCGGTGGTTGAGCTCGCCGATCAAAAGGCGCTGCGTTTCCTCGGCACGTTTGCGTACGCTGACGTCAAGGATCTGGATATCGATGGAGGCAGGGCCGCCCGCCTTGCAGGGCAGCGCCGAGCAATAGCATTCGCAGTCCAGCATCGCGCCCGTAGTCGTCCGCATGCGCAGCGGGACCATCTCGCTCAGCCGGTTGCCCGCCACCATGTCGTCAACAAGGGCAGTGAAGCTATCGGCATCCTCGGCCGCGATCCAGTCGAATTCCTGCGGCGTGTAACCGGTGACCTCATGCGCGCGCCAGCCGAAGAGCTTTTCCGCCCCGCATGACCAGCCCAGTATCCGCTGGTCCCCGTCCAGTTCCACGATGGCAAGCGGCGAATTGTCGCGATGCGCGGTCAGCCGGTTCAGAATACCTGCCATTTCGTCTCGCTGGCGGGCAAGCTCGATCCGCTGGCGGAACAATTGAACGAAAACGTCAGTCTTGCCCCGCACGATCTGCGGATCGACGGGCTTGAGCAGGTAATCGACCGCGCCCGCTTCATAGCCCTGGAACTTGCGCCGTTCGTCGGTGGCGACGGCGGTGAGGAAAATGATCGGAATGCGCCGCGTCCGCTCGGTCCCGCGCATCAGTTCGGCCAGTTCGAAACCGTCCATTCCCGGCATCTGCACGTCGAGCAGGGCCACGGCGAAGTCGCGCTTGAGCAGCAGTTCCAACGCTTCGGAGCCGGACCGTGCCTGCACCAGTTCGATGCTGTCGCCGTCCAGCAGCGCTTCCAGAGCGGCGAGGTTTTCCGGGATGTCGTCGACCGCAAGGACCGGCACGCGTTCAGGCAGCATTGGCCGTCCTTTCCAGCGCAAGGGCATTGCGGCGATAGATCTTCTGCTCGGCGTCAAAATCGTCGAAGCCGTCGCCGTGATGCGAGAAGCGCAGGGTTTCGCGTGATCCCAGCCCCAGGAATCCGCCGCGCACCAGCGATTCGCCGAACAGCCCCAGCGAGCGGTCCTGCAATTCGCGGTCGAAATAGATCAGCACGTTGCGGCTCGACACCAGCTGCGCCTCGGTAAAGACGTGATCACTGGCGAGGTTGTGCTGCGCGAATACCGCGCGGCGGCGCAGGCTCTTGTCGAAGACCGCCGCGCCATAGGCAGCGGTATAGTAATCCGACAGTGACGAGTGCCCGCCCGAAAGGCGATGGTTCTCGGTATAAAGCTGGATGCGGTCGAGATCGAAAATACCCGCTTCGGCCTTTTGCAGCGCGGCGGGGCTGATGTCGGTGCAATAGAAGATGGTGCGGTCCTCCAGCCCTTCCTCGCGGAACAGGATGGCCAGCGAATAGAATTCCTCGCCATTGGCGCAGCCCGCGATCCAGACCTTCAGCGAAGGGAAGGTGCGCAGATGCGGGATCACCTTTTCGCGCAGCGCACGGAAATAGGCGGGGTCGCGGAACATCTCGCTGACCTGGATGGTCAGAAAGCCCATCAGTTCGCCGAACACCGCCGGATCGCGCAGCAGCATGTGCTGTAACTGCGACAGGCTTTCGCAATCGAAACGCTGCATCGCGCGGATCAGTCGGCGATGCAGCGAACCGCGCGAATATCCCCGGAAATCATAGTGATACTGCCGGAATATCGCTTCCAGCAGCAGCTCGGCCTCGATCTCCTCATGCGGTGCCAGCGTATCGTTCATCGCGGCATCCAGACACGCACCAGCGACAGCAGCTTGTCGACGTCGAGCGGCTTGGCCAGATAATCGTTCGCTCCCGCCTCGATACATTCCTGCTGGTCCTGCGCCATGGCCTTGGCGGTCAGCATGATGACGGGGAGGTTGCGGCCCCAGTCGGCCTTTCGCATCTCACGCGTGGCGGTGAGGCCGTCCATCTCGGGCATCATCACGTCCATGAGCACCAGATCAACCGGCTCGCCTCCGTCGGCGGCATTCTGCAGCGCGGTCAGCGCCTCGCGCCCGTTGCGCGCGATTTCCACTTCGACGCCGTGCGGTTCGAAGATGCTGGTGACGGCATAGACGTTGCGGATATCATCCTCGACCAGCAGCACGCGGCGGCCTTCCAGCGCGGCATCGCGGGTCAGCGACTTGGCGATCAGCGCCTGCTGCGGTTCGGGCAGGTCGGACACGATCTGGTGGAGGAACAAGGTCACCTCGTCCAGCAGGCGTTCGGGGGACTTGGCGCCCTTGACGATGATCGACTTGGAATATTTGCGCAGGCGCAATTCCTCGTCCGCGCTGAGGTCGCGGCCGGTGTAGACGATCACGGGCGGGAAGCCGAGATTCTCGTCCGCGCTCAGTTTTTCCAGGAGGTCGAGGCCCGAGGCGTCCGGCAGGTTGAGGTCGAGCACCATGCAGTCGAAGGTCTCGCTGCCAAGGCGTTCGATGCAGTCGGCGGCGGAATGGGCCTCCACCGTCTCGACGTCGCGGCTGGCCAGCAGCAGTTTGACGCTTTCGGCCTGCCGCTGGTCGTCCTCCACCACCAGCACGCGGCGCATGCGCTGCGCCATGCGCGCTTCCAACCCTTCGAGCATGTCGACCAGTTGCTCGCGCTTCACCGGCTTGAACAAATAGCCGATAGCCCCGCTGGACAGCGCCGCCTGGCTGTCGTCGTCGACCGACACGACATGAACGGGGATATGGCGCGTGCGCACGTCGCGCTTGATCCGGTCGAGCACCGACAGGCCGGTATGGTCGGGCAGGTTCATGTCGAGGATGACCGCGTGCGGCAGATACTGACGAGCCATCAGCGCGCCTTCGTCCGCCGTGCCCGCGACGAGGCACTGGAAACCCTGTTCGTGCGCGATGTCGGACAGGATGCTGGCAAAGACCGGATCGTCCTCCACGATCAGGATCACGCGCGCATCGCCCGACAATTGCTCGCGGTCGTCGGCGACCGGCACCGCGCTGCGGCGGCGGGCGGGCAGAGGGTTCGACGGCTGCGAGCCGGTCGCTGCAGGGGCAGGGCGGGGCGCGACGGACGCGGGCTGGTATTCGGCCGGCAGGACCAGCGTGAAGGCGCTGCCCTCGCCGGGCTGGCTGCTGACCGACACCTCGCCGCCCAGCAGATGCGCCAGTTCGCGCGAAATCGAGAGGCCGAGGCCGGTGCCGCCATATTTGCGGCTGACGGTGCCGTCGGCCTGCCGGAAGGGTTCGAAAATCGCCTTCTGCTTGTCGGCGGGAATCCCCACGCCCGTGTCGCGCACGGTAAAGGACAGACGCCCGTTATCGCGTCCCGAAAGCTCGATGGTGACCTTGCCGTTGTCGGTGAACTTGATCGCGTTCGACAGGAAGTTCTTGAGCACCTGCTCCAGCCGCTGGGGATCGGTCTCGATCTCCTCGGGCGTATCGGACCCGGTGGACACCTCGAGCGTCAGCCCCTTGTCGGCGGCGGAAGCGTTGAACTGCGAGCGCAACTTTTCGAGCGTCGGCCCGACGCGGAAGCGGCGCGGCTGCAATTCCAGTTTGCCCGCTTCGATCTTCGAAATGTCGAGGATGTCGTTGATCAGCGCCAGCAGATCGTTGCCCGACGTCTCGATCGTCTCGGCATGCTTGACCTGCGTGGCGGAAAGATTGCCGTCGCGGTTCTCGGCCAGCAGCCGCGCCATGATCAGCAGCGAATTGAGCGGCGTGCGCAATTCGTGGCTCATATTGGCGAGGAATTCTGACTTGTAGCGGCTTGCCTGTTCCAGCTCGCCCGCCTGGCTCTTCAGAGAATTGGTCGCGCGCGCCAGCTCGTCGCGCTGCATTTCAAGCTGGCGGGTCTGTTCCTCAAGCTGGGCGTTGGTCTGTTCCAGCTCGACCTGCTGTTCCTCGAGCTGTTCGGCGGAGGCCTGCAATTCGCGGCTCTGCTGTTCCAGCTCGTCATTGCTGGCGCGCAACTCCTCGCTCTGCGCCTGCAGTTCCTCGGCCTGCTGCTGCGTTTCCTCCAGCAGTTCGCGCAGCCGCGCGCGATACTTGGCCGACCGGATCGTGACACCCATCTGCTCACCGGCGCGGTCCAGCATGGCGAGCGCGTCGGGCGATGCTTCGCGGAAGCCGAGTTCGATCACCGCATTGACGTCGCCGTCAACACAGGTGGGCGCAATGACAATCTGCGCGGGTTTCGCGCTGCCGAGGCCCGACCCGTAATAGAGATAGCCGTCGGGCACATCGTCGATGACGAAGCTGCGGCCTTCCTTCGCCGCCTGCGCCAGCAGCCCATCGCCGTCGCCGAAGCTTTCCGGAACGCGCCCGTCCGCGGGGACGCCATAGCTCGCATGACGGCGGAATCCCTCGCCATTGCGGATGAAGATCGCGCCCGCCTGCGCGTCGAGATAGTCGACGAGGAAATCGAGCGCGCTGGCCCCCAGCCGGTCGAGCGGCTGTTCGCCGCCCATGGCCTGCGCAAGCCCGACCTGTCCCGTCTGCAGCCATTGTTCGCGCCGCACGACCTGCCGGTTCTGGATGAAGAAATAGCCGATGATCGCCACCGTCCACACGACGGCTGTTCCCAGCGCGCGGTTCATCATCGCCAGCGCCGGATCGATACCGGCGGGGGCCAGCGTGAAACCGGCGATCGTCAGCAGCGTCGCCACCGCCGCGATGACGGGCGGCAGTTTCGGATGCGGCGTCAGATAGGCCAGCGCCACGGGCAGCAGGTAGATCACCCATGACGCAGTCCCCAGCGCGAACACGAGGTCGGCCAGAAACGGCAGGGCGACGAGCACTGCCAGCAGAACGTAAAGCAAAAGCAGACGATTGCGGGCGGTGCCGCGCGCGGTTTTGGTGTTCAAGTTTGGTTTCCTACGGTTGACGTCTTGTTACGAACGCCGCTCCCGATGGCAAGATGCCGGTGCCGCAGATGCACGGTTTTGGGTTGTCACCGCATGAATAGCCATTGTCTGAAAACCGTCCCTCCAGCCAGATTAATCACGCGGAACTACTGACAGGCCGGAAGGTTCCCGGCCGGGATGCTGATCCGCATTTGCGTTACCCGACCCTGCATAATGCCACAGGTTTCAGCGTTGCGGCGTTGATCTAGTCTGCCTCTTCAAACCATAAGGGAGAGAGAGAATGGGCTATACCGGACCTGCCGAGGACCGCCTTGCCATACGCGAACTGATCGAGGCCTATGCCGATGCGGTCACGCGCCGCGACGCCGAAGATTGGGTCGCCTGCTGGGCCGAGGATGCGCGTTGGGAAATGCCCGATTATCCTGAGTTTCCGCCCCAGACCGGACGCGAGAATATCGTCAATCTGTGGGTGTCCGCAATGGCGCAATATCCCGGAATCATGTTCCAGGCCTGGCCCGGCGCGATCGAGGTGGAGGGCGACCGCGCCAAGGTCCGCTGCTGGACCGCCGAGGTCTATGACCAGGACGGCGACACGGTGCGCGACCGCGGCGCGTATGAGGATGAATGCGTGAAGGTGGACGGGCGCTGGCTGTTCTCGAAGCGCAGTTTCCGCAATATTCACAAGCAGAAGCAGCCGCGGGGCGCGTGAGATGAACCGGATCTCGCTGGCATCGGGAGTGATGCCCGATATTCCCGCGTCCGAAGTGATCTGGGCCGCCGAGGAGGGCGGCTTCGACATGGTGGGGCTGTGGGTCGAACCGGGCGAATGGTCCGCCGCCGACACGCGCGAAGCCCGCGCGATCCTGGCCGCGACCAAGCTGCCGGTGCTGGATGTCGAGGTGATCTGGCTGCGGCCCGACCGCACGCTCGACGATCAGCGCATCGTGCTGGACGTGGGGGCCGAGCTGGGCGCGGCCAATGCCTTGTGCGTGTCCTCGCTGCCCGATGCGGGCGAGACGGCGGCGCAATTGCGCGCCTTGTGCGAATATGCCGAAGGGTCGGGCATGCGGGTAGCGCTGGAATTCGGGATCTTCACCGAAGTGCGGGACGGCGCGGCGGCGATGGACGTGATCGGCGCGGTCGATCATCCGCTGGCGGCTCTGCTGGTCGATCCGATCCATGTCGACCGGTCGGGCACGCCGCTCGACCTGATCCGCTCGGCCGATCCGCATCTGCTGCCCTATGCGCAATTCTGCGATGCGCCCGCCGCGCGGCCTGCGCTGGACGACATGGACGCGATCCTGACCGATGCGCTCGACCTGCGCGAGCAATGCGGGGAGGGGGCGCTGCCGCTGCGCGAGCTTTATGCGGCGCTGCCCGGCGATATCCCGCTCAGCATCGAATTGCGCTCGCGCGCGCTGCGTGAGGCGTTTCCCGATCTGGGCGAGCGCGCAAAGGCCGTGGCGCAGGCGACGCGCCGCTGGCTGCAAACGCAGGCCGTGACGGAGGCAGCGCGATGACGGTGCTGGAGCGCCCCGACGGGCTTGCCGCGGACCGGCTGGTCGATGCCGACATCTATGCCCTGCCCGGCATGGAGCAGGGCTTTCACGACGCGTGGAAGCGGCTGCAGGATGCGAGCCCCGACATCGTCTGGACCGACCGGAACGAGGGGCACTGGATCGCCCTGCGCGGCGAGCTGGTGGCCGAGATATTGGCGGACCACGAACGCTTCTCCTCGCGCGTGATCATCCTGCCGCGCTCTGCGGGGGAAGAGCATTCGGGGCTGATCCCCACCACCATCGATCCGCCCGAACACCGCTGGTATCGCAAGCAGCTGAACGAGAACCTGTCGCTGAAATTCGTGCGCGACCTCGAACCCGGCATCCGCAAGCTGGCGGGCGAGCTGATCGACGGTTTCGTGGACGACGGCGAGGTCGAGTTTATCGAGCATTACAGCGCGATCCTGCCGATCCGCATCTTCATGGACCTTGTCGACCTACCGGCCGGCGATGCGCCGCGGCTCAAATACCTCACCGACATGATGACCAATCCCGGTTCGGAAATGACCATGGCCGAGGCGCGCGACGAGATGGCGGCCTATCTGCTGCCGGTCGTCACGCGGCGTATGGAAAACCCCGGCGAGGACATGATCAGCCGCATGGTCGGCCGCCCGTTCGAAGGGCGCAGCATGACGGCAGAGGAAGCGCTGGTACTGACGCTGCAGGTGCTGGTCGCGGGGATGGACACGGTCGTCAATTTCCTCGGCTTTGCCATGCTGCATCTGGCGGGCGATGAAGAGATGCGCCGCCGCCTGATCGCCGATCCGGATTTGGCCCCGCGCGCGGTGGCCGAACTGTTCCGCCGCTATGGCTCGGTCACCATCGCGCGGATCGTGCGGCAGGACATGGAGTATCACGGCATCCATCTGCGCGCGGGCGATCTGGTCGCCTGCCCGACGGTGGTGCACGGCGTCGACGAGCGCGAGAACGAGGATCCCATGAGCGTCGACATCGACCGCGCGCGGCCGCGTCATTCGGCGTTCGGGCAGGGGCCGCATCGCTGTCCGGGGCAGGAACTGGCGCGCAGCGAAGTGGCGATTACGCTGCAGGAATGGCTGCGGCGCATTCCCGATTTCACCGTCGCCAATGCCTCCGAACTGCGGCAGGCAGGCGGGATCAACGCGCATATCGACCGGCTGGTGCTGCGCTGGGATGGCTGAAGGGCGCAGGCGCTAGGCGGGCGCCTGTCGCATCATGTCGGCGCAGCGCAGCCCGATGGCCATGGCGGGCGCATTGGTGTTGCCGGTGACCTGTCCGGGCATGATCGAGCAATCCGCCACGCGCACCCCCGTCACGCCGCGTACCCGGAGCTGTGCGTCCACCACGCTGTCGTCGCCACTGCCCATCCGGCAGGTGCCGATGCCATGCAGCCCGCAGGTCGAATAGCGCCGGAAGAACGCCAGTATCGCCTCGTCCCCCTCGACATCGCGTCCCGGCAGCAATTCCTCGCCCACCCGCGCGCCCAGCGGCGGCGCGTCCATGAAGGCACGCATCCGCCGCACCAGCGCCACCGCGCTCGCCCGGTCATGCTCGGTCGAGAGGAAATTGGGCTGGATGTCGGGCGCATCCGACACGCCCGCTCCGCCGATCCTGATACTGCCTTCGCTGCTCAGCCGCAGCAGCGAGGCATAGATGGTGATGCCCGGCTGCCGGTCGATCTTGTCCAGAGGGACCGGATTGTTCTCGTCCCCCACCTCGAAGGTATAGGCGCCCAGATAGAACTGCGCATCGACCCGCCCGTCGGGATGCGCGACATTGAGGAACGCGCCCACTTCGAACGGGCCGGTCGCCATGATCCCGCCGCCGGTCAGCATGTAGCGCGCCATTGCCAGCGCCGCGCCCGCGCCATAGAACTGGCGATTGGTGCCTTTGCCCGACTTCAGCCGATAGGGCATCGACAGCGACAGATGCTCGTTCAGATGTGCGCCGACATGGGCATTGTCGATCAGCGGATCGACGCCCTTGCCGCGCAGCCATGCCGCATCGCCGATGCCCGACCGCTGGAGCAGCAGCGGGCTTTCGATCGCGCCCGCCGACACGACGATCTCGCCCGAGCAGGCGAAATGCGTCATTTCTCCATCCACCAGCACGTCGATGCCGGTGGCCCGCTTGCCGTCGAAAGTGATGCGCTCGGCCCGCGCGCCGGTCACCACGCGCACGTTCGGACGCCTGCGCGCCGGATCGAGGAAGGTGCGCGCCGCACTCTCGCGTTTGCCGCGCCGGATGTTGTGGCTGTAATATCCGACGCGCGGCCCCGGCTGTTCGTTGAGTTCGCGCACGCGTTTCAGTTGCAGCGCCTCACCCGCGGCGATCATCTCGTCCGCTAGCGGATAGGTGTAGATCTCGGGCTCGACGTGTACCGGCCCGCCCGAACCCAGCATCGGCGAGGGGCCATAGGGATGATCCTCAAGCCGCAGGAATGCCTCGGTCATACTGTCGCCGTTCCAGCCGGCCGCGCCATGATCGCGTTCCCACGCGTCGTAATCCTCGCGCTCGCCCCGGCTCCAGATCATGCCATTGACCGAGCTTGACCCGCCCACGCCCTTGCCGCGGATCCAGACTTCGTTCGCGGGGCCGTTTTCCTCACGCGGCTGCGCGACGGGATAGGCCCAGATTCGGTCGGGATTAGTGACCAGCTTCGCCACGCCTTTGGGCACGCGGTTCCAGAAACCGCTCTCGCCGCCCGCTTCCAGCACCAGCACGCGATTGCGCGGATCGGCGCTCAGCTTCTCGGCAACGACACAGCCGCTCGATCCCGCGCCGACGACGATATAGTCCCAGTTCTCGTTCATGCATTCATCTCCCAGAATGGAATGCATGCCATATTCGCGCGGCGGCTCGACCTAGCCTTTTGCGCAATGGCGCGGCGCGTCGATCAACCGCGCGAGACCTGTGCCGGAAGCGCCGCATGCCAGCGCCGCAGCCGCGTCTCGCGCTCACCGCTATCCATGCGCGGGCGGAACGCGGTCGCCGGGCTGGCCATGGCTTTCGTGTCCTCCAGCGAGGTGTAAAGCCCCGCGCCGAACGCCGCTAGCATGGCCGCCCCGCGCGCGGTCGTCTCGATATCGGCGGGGCGTTCGCACGGAATCGCCAGCATGTCGGCCAGGTCCTGCGCCAGCCAGTCGTTCGCGCTCATCCCGCCGTCGATGCGCAGGCTGGACCATGCCGCGCCGTCGGCGGCAAAGGCGGTCTTCAGGTCGCACAGCACATGCGCAATCGATTCCAGCGCCGCGCGCACCACATGCGCCCGCGTCGTGGCAAAGCTCATGCCCGAAAGCGAGGCGGTCGCCTCCGCATCCCAATAGGGCGCGCCAAGTCCGGCAAGACCGGGCACGAAGACCACCCCGCCGCTGTCCTTGACCGACCGGGCCAAAGCCTCGCTCTCCGCCGATTGCGACAGCAGGGCCAGCCCGTCGCGCAGCCACTGGAAGATGCTGCCCGCGGCGAACACCGATCCCTCCAGCGCATATATACGCTCATCGCCCGTGTCCCACAGCACCGTGCCCAGCAGGCGGTGGCCGGAACGCGGCGGCTCGCTGCCCGCATTGGCAAGGATGAACGCGCCTGTGCCCATCGTCGCCTTGCACTCGCCGCGCGCGAAGCAGGCCTGTCCGATGCTCGCCGATTGCTGGTCGCCCGCCAGCCCGGTGATCGGAATGGCCCGCCCGAACAGCGCCGAATCGGTGGCAGCGATGGAACCGGTGCAGGGCACGATGTCCCCCAGCGCCGAGCGGGGCACGTCGAACAGATCGCACAGCCCGCCGTCCCAGTCGCGGCCCTCCAGCGGCAGTAGCAGGGTGCGGCTCGCGTTGGTCGCATCGCTGACATGCAGCCCGCCGGTCAGCTTCCACACCAGCCAGCTTTCGATCGTGCCCATCGCCAGCCGGTCGCCCAGCTCGCGCGCCTGCGGCACATGGTCCATAATCCAGCGCATCTTGGTGGCCGAGAAATACGGGTCGAGCAGCAGGCCCGTTTCGCGCTGGACGCGGTCCTCGTGCCCTTGTTCGCGCAATTGGCGGCATTGCGCTTCGGTCCGGCGGTCCTGCCAGACGATGGCGCGGCAGATCGGCTGTCCGGTCCGGCGGTCCCACGCCGCCACCGTTTCGCGCTGGTTGGTGATGCCGATGGCGGCGATCCGGTCCGCACCGCCCGCCTTGTCGATCATCGCCCGCGCGCAGGCAAGGGTCGCGTCCCAGATCTCCTGCGCGTCATGCTCGACTACGCCGGGGGCGGGGTAATGCTGGGTCAAAGCCTGCTGCGCGGTGCCAAGAACCTGGCCCGCCGCATCATAGAGGATCGCCCGCGTCGAGGTGGTGCCTTCGTCGAGCACGAGGATCATCTTGTCCGTGCCCGTCATTCCCGTCCCCTGCCGATGGCCGCCGCCTGTTGGGGCAGCTTGCCTTATCTGTTGCACTTCCATAATTTTTAGCCGCCAAGCCAGCCGGGCGCAAGCAAGCGGCTCGTCCTCCGACACGCGCGCCACAGGGATATTGTTTTGAGCCTTCTGCCCGCCCCGCCAGCCTCGCGCCGCCTTGGCCAGAGCGACATCGTCATCTCTCCGCTGGCGTGGGGCATGTGGCGCCTTGCCGAAAACGGGCGCAGCGTGTCCGAAGCGTCGAGGCTGGTTCATGCCGCGCTGGATGCGGGTATCACCCTGCTCGACACGGCGGATATCTACGGCTTCGACGGCAATGGCGGGTTCGGCGATGCCGAGGCGCTGCTGGGCGAGGTGCTGGCGGCGGAACCGGCGCTGCGGCCGCGCATGGTGCTGGCCAGCAAGGGGGGCATCATGCCGCCGCTGCCCTACGACCAGTCGCGCGGCTATCTGTCGTCCGCGATCGACGCCTCGCTGCGGCGGATGCGGGTGGACATGATCGACCTGCACCAGATCCACCGGCCCGATATTCTGACTCATCCGCAGGAACTGGCCCGCACGCTTGAAGATGCGGTGGCGGCGGGCAAGATCCGCACCATTGGCGTGTCGAACTTCACCCAGCCGCAGATCGAGGCTTTGGCGCATTTCATGGACCTGCCCATCGTCTCCACCCAGCCCGAGATCAGTCCGCTGAGGATAGACTGCTTCGAAAACGGTGAGCTTGATCAGGCGATGCGTCTGGGAATGACGCCCTTCGCATGGTCGCCGCTTGGGGGAGGGCGGCTGTTGTCGCCCGGCAATGCGCGCGATGCCGCGGTCGCGGCTGAGCTGGACCGGATCGGACAGGCGCAGGGCGTCGGCCGGTCGGTCGCGGCGTTCGGCTGGCTGATGGCGCATCCGGCGGGGATCGTGCCGATCATAGGATCGCAATCGCCGGAAAGGATTGCCGAGGCCATGCAGGCGCTGGAGATGCGCTGGACGCGGCAGGACTGGTATGCCGTGCTCGTCGCCGCGCGCGGGGAACCGCTTCCCTGATGGCGCGCGGCGTCGATCCTTCCGGGCCTTACGACCTTGCCGTCATTGGCGGCGGTATCAACGGCTGCGGGATCGCGCGCGATGCGGCGGGGCGCGGGGCCAGTGTGTTGCTGCTGGAGGCAGGCGATCTGGCCAGCGGCACGTCCTCGGCCTCCAGCAAGCTGATCCATGGCGGGCTGCGCTATCTGGAGCACCGCGAATTCGGCCTCGTGCGCGAAAGCCTGATCGAGCGTGAGCGCATCCTGGCCATCGCGCCGCATATCGTGTGGCCCATGCGCTTCGTGCTGCCCCATGTGCGCGGGCTGCGGCCGCGGTGGCTGCTGCGTCTGGGGCTGTTCCTGTATGACCATATCGGCGGGCGAAAGACCTTGCCCGCGACGCAGAGCATCGACCTGACGCGCCATCCCGCGGGCGCGCCGCTGAAGGACGAGTTCGCGAAGGGTTTCGTCTATTCCGATTGCTGGGTCGACGATGCGCGCATGGTGGTGCTGAACGCGCGCGATGCGGTGGACCGGGGCGCCGAAGTGCGCACGCGCTGCCGCGTGACGGGGCTGGCGCGCGAGGGAGATATCTGGCGCATCGAGGCGGGGGACGAGATTTTCCGCGCCCGCGCCGTCGTCAATGCGGCGGGACCGGCGGTGCTGGAATTGCTGCGCATCGGCCATCTGCCGACGCATCGCAAGATGCGACTGGTGCGTGGATCGCATATCGTGGTGCCCAAACTGTTCGACCATGCATTCGCCTATTTTTTCCAGCTTCCCGATGGACGCATCTTCTTCGCCATTCCATACGAGCATGATTTCACCCTGATCGGCACCACCGACGCGGACCACCGGGGCAGCCTCGTAAAGGTCGAAGCGAGCGCTGCGGAAATCGCCTATCTGTGCGAAGGGGCCAGCCGGTTCTTCGCGCGCCCCGTCGCGCCCGCCGATGTGGTGTGGTCCTATGCAGGAGTGCGCCCGCTGATCGACGATGGATCGGGCAGGCCGGAGGCGGCGACGCGCGGCTATTCGCTCGATCTGTCGGAGCGGTTCGCAGGTGCGCCGCTGCTGTCGGTGTTCGGCGGCAAAATTACCAGCTTTCGCCATCTGGCCGAGGATGCAGTGGGGAAACTGTCCTCGCGCCTGCCCGAACTGGCCGGACCGGGCTGGACGGCGGACGCACCGCTGCCGGGCGGCGATTTTCCGGTCGGCACGGCGGACGAACAGATCGCGGCCTTGCGGCGCGACTACCCGTTCCTTTCGCCCGAAATGGCGGACAGGCTGATCCGCAGCTATGGCACCTGCGCGCGCGACATTCTGGGCAATGCGCATGCGCTGGCCGATTGCGGCGAGTATTTCGGCCACGGTCTGACCGCGCGCGAGGTGGATTACCTGCGCGCCCGCGAATGGGCTATGACTGCCGACGACATATTATGGCGCCGCACCAAGCTTGGCCTCAGGCTGGACGCCGCGCAGCGCGAGGCGCTCGAACGCTACTTCGCCGCGCGCTGACCGCCGCCTATTTGGCGAGCAGCCGCCGCCACCATGCCTCGTTGTCGAGATACCATTGCATCGTCTCGGCAAAGCCGGTCGGGAAATCGCGGCTTGGCGTGTAGCCGATTTCCTCGCGCGCCTTGGTCTCGTCGATGGCGTAGCGACGGTCGTGGCCCTTGCGGTCGGTGACGAAGGTTTTCAGCGTCTCGGTCGGCTGGCCCTTGGCGGCGAGCGCGTCGGGATAGCGCTGTGCCAGCGAGGGATCGGAGGCGAAGATCGCATCGACGCCGCGGCAGATCTCCTCGATCACCGTCAGATTGGGCAGTTCCTGCCCGCCGCCGATGTTATAGGTCTCGCCGGGCTTGCCGTTCTTGAGAACCGCTTCGATCCCGCGGCAGTGATCCTCGACATGCAGCCAGTCGCGCACGTTCATGCCGTCGCCATAGATCGGCAGCGGCTTGCCCGACAGCGCGTTCAGCAGGAACAGCGGGATCAGCTTCTCCGGGTACTGGTAAGGCCCGTAATTGTTCGAGCAATTGCTGGTCGTCACCTCAAGCCCGAAGGTGTGGTGATAGGCGCGCACCAGATGGTCCGATCCCGCCTTAGACGCCGAATAGGGCGAGTTCGGCTGATATTGCGTCGTCTCGCTGAAGGCCGGATCGTTGGGGCCGAGCGAGCCATACACCTCGTCGGTCGAGACATGGTGAAAGCGGTGCGGACGGCCCGATCCCTTTTCGACCCAGACATCGCGCGCGGCCTTGAGCAGGCTGTGCGTGCCGATGACATTGGTCTCGATGAAATCGTCCGGCGCGCTGATCGAGCGGTCGACGTGGCTCTCGGCCGCGAAATGCACGATGGTGTCGATCCCGCGCTCTTCCAGCAGGCGGGTGACCAGCGCGGTGTCGCAGATATTGCCGACGACCAGTTCGATATTGTCGACATCCTCGATCGTCTCGCGGTTGCCGGCATAGGTCAGCGCGTCGAGCACGATGATCGTGTCGCCGGGATGCCGCTCGCGCCAGTAATGCACGAAATTGCCGCCGATGAATCCGGCCCCGCCGGTGACGAGCAGATCAGCCAAGCTGTTTTACCTCTTGAAGCATGTGGCGCAGGTTCTCGCGCCAGTGAACGGGATCGACGCCAGCGGCCTCGCGCGTCGCGCGGCTGTCGAGCAGCGAGAAGGCGGGGCGCACGGCAGGCGTCGGGTAATCTTCGGTGGTGATCGGCTTCACCGTGATGGTCCGGTCGATCAGCCCGATGGCGGCGGCTTCCTCGCCGATGGCGACCGCGAAATCGTACCAGCTGGCGACCCCGGCGTCGGAGAAATGGTGGATCCCGCTCGACCCATTGGCGACAAGGCCCCAGATCGTGCGCGCCAGCGAAGTCGCCCATGTCGGCGCGCCGATCTGGTCGGATACGACGCCGATCTCGTCCCGCTCGCGCATCAGGCGCAGCATGGTGGCGACGAAGCTGGCGCCGCCCGCGGCATAGACCCAGGCGGTGCGCACGATCAGCGCGTCGGGGCCGGCCATGTCCTCGCCTGCGGCCTTGGTGCGGCCATAGGCGGACAGCGGATTGCGCATGTCGTCGGTTGTGTAGGCGGCGGACGCGCGGCCATCGAACACGAAATCGGTCGAGACATGGACAAGCCGCGCGCCGATGTCGGCGCAGCTACGCCGCAGCAGGCCCACCGCGTCGGCATTAATTCGCTGCGCAAGATCGGTCTCGCTCTCGGCCTTGTCGACCGCGGTATAGGCACCGGCATTGATGACCACGTCGGGTTTGCGCTCCGCGATGGCCGAGGCGATGCTGTTCGCATCCGCGAGGTCGAGTTCGGCGCGTCTCAGCGCGGCAATCTCGTGCTGCTCGGGCGCGGTTGCTGCCAGCGCGCGGCCCAGCTGTCCGTTCGCGCCGGTGATCAGGACCTTCATGGGAACGTCTCCACTTCACCCAGCGGGGTGCCCTGCGCGTCCTTGCCCGACAGGATCGGCTCGATCCCCTCCAGCGGCCATTCGATGCCGACATCGGGATCGTCCCATGCCAGCGAATGCTCCGCCTTGGGGTCATATCCGCCGCGGCACTTGTAGAGGAAGTCGGTGCCGTCCTCCAATGTCAGGAAGCCATGTGCGAAGCCTTCGGGCACCCACAGCATGCGGTGGTTGGCCGCGCTCAGTTCCACGCCGAACCACTGGCCGAAGGTCGCGCTGGAACGACGCAGATCGACCGCCACGTCATAGACTGCGCCCGATACCACGCGCACCAGCTTGCCTTGCGGACCGGGGTTCTGGAAATGCATGCCGCGCAGCACGCCGCGGTTCGACCGCGAATGGTTGTCCTGCACGAAATCGATATCCAGCCCCGCATCGGCAAAGCGCGCGCGGTTCCAGCTTTCCAGGAAAAAGCCGCGCTCGTCCCCGAACACCTTGGGCTCAACGATCAATACGCCGGGCAGGCGGGTCTCGACGATGTTCATGCGTGCGCCTTTCAGTCCGGTCCGTGTTCGAGCAGGCCCATCAGATAATCGCCATAGCCCGATTTCCTGAGCGGCGCGGCGATGCTGCGCAGCTGGTCGTCGCCGATGAAGCCCTTGCGCCAAGCGATTTCCTCGGGACAGCAGATCTTCAGCCCCTGCCGCTCCTCGGTAATGCGCACATAGGTGCCCGCGTCCAGCAGCGATCCATGCGTTCCGGTATCGAGCCACGCATAGCCGCGCCCCATGATCTCCACCGAAAGGGAACCGTCGTCGAGATAGAGCCGGTTGAGATCGGTGATCTCAAGCTCTCCGCGCGGCGAGGGCTTGAGGTCGCGGGCGCGGTCCACCACCGTCTCGTCATAGAAATAAAGGCCGGTCACCGCATAGTTGGACGTCGGCTGCTGGGGCTTTTCCTCAAGGCTGGTGGCCTTGCCCTGCTTGTCGAAGCCGACCACGCCATAGGCCGAAGGATCGGCCACCCAATAGGCGAACACGCTCGCCCCGTCGGTGCGCGCGTCGGCGGCGGCAAGCTGTTCGGGCAGGCCGTGGCCGTAGAAGATATTGTCGCCCAGCACGAGCGCGCTGGGATGGCCCTTCACGAAATCGCCACCGATATGGAAGGCCTGCGCCAGCCCGTCGGGGCTGGGCTGCACCGCATAATCAAGCGAGACGCCCCAGTCCGACCCGTCGCCCAGCAGGCGCTTGAACTGCGCCTGATCCTCTGGCGTGGTGATGATCAGAATCTCGCGGATCCCCGCCAGCATCAGCACCGCCAGCGGGTAGTAGATCATCGGCTTGTCATAGACCGGGACCAGCTGTTTCGACACGCCCTTGGTCAGCGGATAGAGCCGTGTTCCCGACCCGCCCGCCAATACGATACCCTTGCGCTGCAATGTCATGTTGGCCTTACGTCCGTGCGTCTGCGTGCCGTGCCGCTAGAAGGGGCGTGCACCGTGATGTCGGGATCGGGTGCCTAAGGACAATGTTTTCGCGTGGCAAGTGATGGATCGCCGCTCATTCCGCACATTTTCCGGCAGGTGGTTTTCCTGACAGGGCTTGCGTCCCGCCGCCGCCGCATTAACGCCTGCCGCGATGACGGGATCCGTTTCCATTGCCGGCGCCGTGCGGCGGACGCTGCTGCGTCTGGCCGTGCACGGCGATGCCCTGCGCGCCCACCCGCGTGCATGGGCGGTGGCGGCGTGGTGGCGGCTGTTGGGGAAACGGGTGCGTTCGCGCTCGCAGATGGCGCCGCTGCTGGGCGCCTCGCCAAGGGCCTATCGGCTGTGGCTGCTGCAGGGTGAGGACGATCCGGTGCCCGAGGCTGGCGAGCCGGCTATCCTCGCGCTGATCGAGGAAGGGGCTGGTCTGGACCGGACACTCGCCAGCTTGCACCGGGAAGCCATCGCGCATCGTGTCATCGGGCGGGGTTCCGAGGTGCCGACCGACATCGGCGCGGGGTGGGTCATGCCGCTTTTGGCGGGCGATGCGCTGGCAAGGGGCGCCGGGGCATTTTATCGCCAGAGCGCCGCAAACGCCGATGATGCCACGCGTATCCTGTACGCCGACGACGATCTTCTCGGGACGGCCGGCCAGCGCGAGAAGCCGCATTTCAAACCGGGCTGGAACGCGGAACTGTTCCATCACCACGATTACCTGACCGGCGCTGCGCTGCTGCAGGTGGAGGACGGCGATCTTGCGGATTTGCCGGGCGAAGGCTGGGCCAAGGCGCTGACCTGCCGCGTGCTGGACCGCACCCTCGCACAGGGCGGAAAGCCGGAGCATGTGCCGCGCATCCTGCACCACCGACGCGTTCGTCCCGACCCGGTCCGACCCGCGGCGATCGATCACGCCGCCTTCCGGGACTTGCCTTCCATCACGGTCATCGTCCCGACCCGCAACCGCGTGGATCTGCTTCGCATGTGCCTGACGGGGCTGGCGGGCACGGAATATCCGGGCGCGCTGCAGATCATCGTCATCGACAATGACAGCGACGATCCGGAAACGCTCGACTATCTGAACGCGCTGGACCCGGATTTCGCGCGGGTCATGCGCCATCCGGGCGCATTCAACTTCGCCGCGATGAACAATCGCGCGATCGAGGAAGCCACGGGTGATCTGGTCTGCCTGCTCAACAACGATATCGAGATTCGCGATCCGGATTGGCTAACGACGATGGCGGTGCAGGCGCTGCGGCCCGAAGTCGGCGCGGTGGGCGCGCAATTGCTCTATCCCGACGGGCGGATCCAGCATGCCGGGGTCGTAACCGGGATCGGCGGCGGCGCGGCGCATGCCCACCGGCTGCTTCGCCCGGAGGACGAAGGCTATTTCCGCCGCCATGCGCTGCCGCAATTCGTGTCGGCGGTGACGGCGGCCTGTCTGGTGGCACAGCGGTCAAAGCTGCTGGCGGTCGGCGGCATGGATGCGGCTCATTTCGCGGTAGCTTTCAACGATGTCGACCTGTGCCTGCGGCTGAATGCGCGTGGCTGGCAATCGTTCTACGAGCCGCGCGCGTCGCTCATCCATCACGAATCGGTGTCGCGCGGGCTGGACCGCGATCCCGTCGGCGCGGCCCGTCTGGCCCGCGAACTGGTCGCCCTGAAGGCGCACTGGGGCACCGGGGGCGGAATCGATCCGTTTCACCATCCGTCGCTCAGCCCGTTTTCGGAACGCTTCGTGGTGCGGCTCTGACATGACGACACGCCTTGATCTCAGCCAGGTGACGCTTTGTGCGGCGAGTTCGGTGAACCTCGCCGCGACCGTCCGCGCGCTCGAACTTTGCATGGCGCAGATTGATTTCGCCGAAGTGCTGCTGTTTACCGACAGCGCCTCTACCGCGCGGCTGGCGCCTGTCGACCCCGCGATCCGGATCGTCGAGATCGCACCGCTGCTGTCTTCGCCGGCCTATTCGGACTTCATCCTGCATGGCCTGCCCGACCATGTGGCCAGCGATTTCTGCCTGGTCGTGCAATGGGACGGCCATGTCATCGATGCGGGCCGCTGGCGGGACGAGTTCCTCGACTACGATTATATCGGTGCCAGCTGGCCGCAGTTCGATGACGGTCATGACGTTGGAAATGGCGGTTTTTCGCTGCGCAGCCGCCGCTTGATGGCCTTGTGCCGCTCAAGCGAGTTCACCGCGCATCACCCCGAAGACATCGCCATAGGCCGCACCAATCGCGCCTTTCTGGAAGCGCGGGACATGCGTTTCGCGCCCCGCGAACTGGCCGACCGCTTCGCCGCCGAGCGCGCGGGCGATCCGGACGCCAGCTTCGGATATCACGGCGTTTTCCTGATGCCCCGCGTGCTGGGGGGCGAGGATTTCTGGAACGCCTATGCCTCGCTGGACGAGCGATCCAGCCTCAGGCCCGATTTCGGCGACCTGTTGCGCAGCGTCCTGCGCGGGGATAAGGGGGCGCGGCGCGCCGTGACGATGATCGGTCGCAAGCTGGCCGACGCCAGGCTTTGGCGACGCTTTCGACGGGCAAACTAGCCGGGGAAGAAACGCGAAACCCTTTGCATAGCGGCCATGAATGATGATTAAGGCCGTTTAACCGTATTAACTTGCGCTTCAGAGGCGCGCTGTAAGAACACTCCCGATGCATCACGATACGGAACTTCAGCGTCTGGCCGTAGAGGTCGGCACCGAAAAGCAAGGCGGCCTGCTCGGCAAGCTGGGCGCACGCCTGCGCAAATGGCGCTGGTTCGCGCTGTTCGTGATCGCGCCCACGGCGATCGCCTCGCTATATTACGGCTTGATCGCGGCGGACGTCTACGTGTCGGAATCGCGTTTCGTGGTGAAGGCTCCGGACAAGCGTAACAGTTCGATGGGCTCGTTCAGCAGCTTCATGCAGGGTGCGGGCCTTGGCGGCGGACAGGAGCAGAGCAGCGAGATCCTGGGCTATCTGCGTTCGCGCGATGCGCTGCAGGACGTGTCGAAAACCGTCGACGTGCGCGCGATCTTTTCGGCGGAAGAGGCTGACTGGCTGAATCGCTTTCCTCGCCCATTAAGCGCAGGCAATTTCGAAGACCTCTACAGTTATTACAACGAGATGGTCTTTGCTGCTCCCGATGCCGAAACGGGACTGACGGTTCTGAAGGTCAATGCCTACCGACCGGAAGATGCGCAGACGCTGAACGCCGGGCTGCTGGACCTGAGCGAACAATTGGTAAACCGCTTGAACGAGCGCGTGAATGCACGGGCTATCGACGAGGCCGAAGAGCGCGTGCGGCTTGCCGAACAGCGCGTGCGCAATGCGCGCGTGGAACTGGCCGCATTCCGCAACCGGTCCGATTTGCTCAACCCCGAACAGCAGGGACAGGCCGTGCTGGCGGTGTCGAGCAATCTCGTCACCCAGGAAGCCGCCATGCGTGCCAAGCTGGCCGAAGTGCAGGCCGCGACGCCCAACCACCCGTCGCTACCCGCCATGCGCAAGCGCGTCGCGGCGCTGGCGCAGCAGGTGGCCGAACAGACCGGCCGCGCCGTGGGCACGCCGGGGGGCATCGCGTCCAAGCTGGCGGGTTATGAAACGCTGCTGGTCGAACAGGAATTCGCCACCCAGATGCTGACGACGGCGCAAGCCTCGCTGGAACAGGCCCGCGCCGAAGCGGTCAGCCAGCAATATTACCTTGAGCGCGTGGTGGAGCCGAACCGGCCCGACGATGCGCTTCTGCCCAATCGGGTCAAGAGCGTGCTGGCCGTGTTGTTTGCCTGTCTGTGCCTCTATCTAGTCGGCTGGATGCTGGTCGTCGGCATACTCGAGCACGCGCCGGACGACTGATGACACGCTTTGCTGAAGGCCTGCGCGTCCAGGCCAAGGTCATCAAGGCGCTGATGGTTCGCGAACTGGTGACCCGCTTCGGGCGCGAGAATATCGGCTTCCTCTGGATCATGGCCGAACCGCTTCTGTTTGCAGGACTGGTCGGCGTGGCGTGGTCGTTCATGAAAGGGCCCGAAAGCCACGGCATCGGGGTCATCCCTTTCGTGGTCAGCGGTTATATCCCGCTGACCTTCATGCGCCATTCCTTTGCGCAATCGGCCAAGATCTTCGTTGCTAACAGTGCCTTGCTTTATCACCGGCAGGTCAAGGTGCTCGACTTCATCTTCGTGCGCGTCTCGCTTGAGGCTATCGGCGCGATGATGGCCTATCTGTTCGGCGGTACGGTGCTGCTGTTCCTCGGCCAATTCCCGGTTCCCGCCGATGTCGCCCTGCTGATCGCGGGTTGGGCCATTTACGTGCTCTTCGTGCTCTCCGTCTGCCTCGTCCTTGCCCCCCTGTCCGAGGTTTCCACCGCAGTCGAAAAGCTGGTGCCGGTCAGCGTCTATCTCGCCATTCCATTTTCCGGCGTGTTCAACATGGCGTCGTGGCTGCCTGAAAACCTGCGCGAATATCTGATGTGGTCGCCGCTAGTGACGGGCATGGAACTGATGCGTGCCGGTTTGTTCGGTGAACTGGTGATACCCTATTACGACGTGCCCAAAGCACTAACGGTCAGCTTTGCCTGCATTTTCGTGGGCCTGGTCCTTTGCCGCCGGGTTCGCCGGACGCTGGCAGTCTCATGATTCACTGCCGCGACCTTCACAAGCATTACCGCAGCGGTGCGATGACCAAGACGGTTCTGCGCGGCGTCGATTTCACGATCAATCCGCGTGACCGGATCGGGCTGCTGGGCCGCAACGGCGCGGGCAAGTCGACGCTGATCCGGCTGATCGGCGGGGTCGAGATGCCGACATCGGGCAAGATCGTGCGCAAGATGAGCTGTTCGTGGCCGCTGGGCTTCAACGGCGGGTTCCAGGGCAGTCTGACGGGCTTCGACAATGCGCGCTTCATCGCCCGCATCTATGACAAGCCCTATCGCGAAATGCGCGAATTCATCGAGGAATTCACCGAGTTGGGCATGCAGCTGCGCATGCCGGTCAAGACCTATTCCTCGGGCATGCGCGCGCGGCTTGCCTTTGCGCTGTCGCTGGCGATCGAGTTCGAATGCTATCTGATCGACGAGGTCATCATGGTGGGCGACCGCGCCTTTCAGAAAAAATGCGAAGAGGAATTTTTTGAACAGCGGCAGGACCGCGCGCTGCTTCTTGCCTCGCACAGCACGACCATGGTCAAGAAATACTGCAATCGGGCGATCGTCCTGCACCAGGGCGTCGCCACCATGTATGAAGACGTGGGCGAGGCGCTGGCCATTTACGAAGCCTTGTGAGCATGCCAACAGAAGCTGCCTGCCAGCGCCGTCGGCGCCGTTGCGCCGGAGTTGCTTATTGAGAGAGTGCTGGCATCGGCCATGCCGCGCGCCTGTGCCGACAGATCATGCATTATGGCGTTCTCAGTCGCTACTCAAAGAGCAGAAGGCTGCTACGGGAAGTCAGCCACTTGTACCTTTCCCCAAAGAGCAGAACCGAACCGCTACGGGAATTGCTTCGGTCGATACGGCCTCGACTATCACGATCGCTGATCATTCATCGCACGCCTTAGCAGCCCGCCCTGATCACAGTGCATTGTCGTGCGGTTTTGCCAGGATGCCGCGATAGAGGTCGAAATATGCGGCGGCCATGGTGGCGACTGAGTTGCGCGCGGCCTGTTGGTTCTGCCATTGGACAAGTGCGGCATCCACGACAGAACGCGCTTCCCGGTCAAAGCCAATGTTCACGATATTTGCGTAGAGCGAGGCGATGTCGTCGTGCCGCAGTACCCAGCCTCCGCCGCTCTCACGGACGCGACTGGCCAAGGTAGCAAAATCCAACACAAATGTTGGCACGCCGACAGACCAGAGTTCGGTCAGCGTGTGGCAATAGGTTTCATCCCAGATCGAGAAGACAGCCCCGAGATGGGGACGGATTGCTTCGACCCGCTCGGCAAAGCGGTCGCGTTCGTAGCGGCCATGGCAGATCAAACGCGGATGTCTGCGTTTGGGCGCCCCGCTATCGTCCAGAACCTCACCCAGAATATGGAATTCCAACCGTCCCGCTTGATCCTGTGCAAGCAACTCATGCACGATATCGAGGCCCTTCGCGCGCGTGATGGTGCCAGGCAGGAGAATGCGCAGGACTGCGTCGTCATCGGGCAAATGGGCGAGGCGGCAAAAATTGCTGAAATCGCGCCCGTGGGGGATCACCGTGAAACGTTCGGGCGACACCGCCGGCATATGTTCGAGGATCCGTGCCCGCGCGCTCTTCGATGTGGTGACGAAGGCATCGCAGGGCGCCAGGGCTTCGGAGAAACGCTGCCGCCAGACATGGACCCATTTATGCTTAAGCTCGGGGAGAGAACCATCAGGCCATAGTTCTGTTCGGCAATGCCCATCCCCAGGGGTACAGGCGCCACCACAGAACTGCATGGTATCGTCGAGCAATTTGACGGTAGGACATAGTGCGTAGAAATCGTGAAAGGAGAACACGACCTTGCTGCCAAGCGCTTTTGCGATTTTCGGCAAGGCCAGTCCGTGCCAGCCCAGATGGCGGATATGCACGATGTCGGCATCGAGCCTCAGCAACCATTCACTGATTACGGCGTCGTATTCTTCCGAGCGGTGAGAGACCGGGTCAATGGCTTCATCCAGGCGGTGGATCCGCCGATCGCCCGAACTATCTTCGGCGCCATCTTCAGGCCCAAGCATGCGCTGCAATTCGAGCGTCTTGCCGTCGCATTGCAACAGCCAACAGTCCACCTTATCCGCGAGCCCGGCCATGAGATCGCGATTGGTCTGTGGGGTTCCGCCAGTCTGCGTCGACACAACGAAGAGGACACGTGGAAGCGGCGAGGGGCGGTTGGTACAATCGGTCAGGGCAACCCGTGCGCGTTGCCGTGCGAGCCCGATTTTGGCGCTTTGAGTGAATTTGCGGATCGAGATTTCGTATTCAGGATAGCGTTGATCAAGCACCGCCCGCCCGGCCTGCATTAATGCGTGCCGCTCTTCACCGAAGCTTTTCGACCTTGCGTGGAATACGTAAGTCCGGTCGTCGATGATGTGTCGCCAGCCATTCCGCATGGATCGCATGCAGAAATCGTTCTCCTCACCATACCCGCGCGGAAAAGCCTTCGCATCGAAACCGCCGACCTCATCGATGCAGGCGCGGCGTATGAACATGCAGAACCCGTTGCCGGTTGGCACGGTTGGATAGAGCCCCAGGCTCTGCCGGCGGAAAGCCCGGGCGTAGGCGATCTCGCCGACCATCTCGGGCAGGGTGTTGTCATTTCCTGGCCGAGGCGCTGAAAAAAGGCCTGCCCGATCGGACATGGGTGTCACGGTGGCGATGCCAGGTGCCGAATGCGCAGCAACGGCCAGTCCCTCTACCCACCCTCTCGTGACCCGTGCATCGGAATTCAGTATGATGACATCGTCGCGGCCGGTTTCGTCGAAACCTCGATTGACACTCCGGGTGAAGCCCAGATTCGCTTCGTTGCGCAAAAAGCGCATGTTTGGCCGCTCGGCTGCGCTTCGCAACAGATTCGCAACTTCCGGGTCCGTTGACGCGTCGTCGATAAACAGGATCTGGACCGAGTCCGGCGTCCACGCGGACAGGCGCTGGATGCAGACTTCCAGATCGCCGGGTGCGTTGAAAACCGGAACAATGATCGAGACATCGCGAATAGGCTTTGCGACCCTCCGGAGATCGACGAAGGCGCGGTGTTCCGGGACATTTACCGAAGTTTCCTGCAACGTTCTGCCGGACGCTCGAATTCCGACGATGTGAGGGCCGGGATCGAGCCAGCGAAGAGGCAAGTCAGCTCGAAATCCACCAAGGCCTTTGGAAATTCCCAGCTTCTCCAGATCGCCGCGAGGCCCGTCATTTCTAATGGAAACGAAGAATTCGCCGTCGACAATGATATCGAGCTCGAGGATCCGCCCTCTTTCGCTGCTGTCGACGCACCATCCTTCGAGGGCGTCATCGGTCAGACTGTCGATCGTGATGGTGATGTCCGAGGCCGCGTTTATGCTCTGCAACGGACGATATTCGCCATGCTCGCGGTGGAATCTCATTGCCTGTGTCAGGCCTGCCTGTTCGCTGCCATGCGGACGGATCGTGACAGAGAGCGTATCTGGCCCGAGGCATTCAGGGGGCACCGCAATTTCAAAGCCATAGGCTCCATCGCCTATCCCGGCGTCACGAAGATCGGGACGCAGTACATTCGCCGGTTCATCAATGGCTACGACCCGCCCGTCGATCAGGAGGTCGATACGGATCGGACCGTCGTGGTCCGCTGACCGGGCCCAGCCCAAAACGCGCCCGTCAATTATGGCATCGAGCGTTCCCTGAAACGGTTTCTCTCGCGAAAACCGTTTGCGAAGCCAGTTCGGCACGACGGTCGTAATGAAGTGTTTCATTGTGTTCCGCGTTAGCGATCAGCAACGCAAAAGGGAAATTCTCGTCGCCACTCTGGGCTCGATTGTCCCTTCTTCTGGCGCAGCGCGCGGTTCCTCCAGACGAACCCGTTCATTCTTCCGTGACAGATCGGTATCGGGCCTGGCAGGCAAATCGCCCTACCGATGCAAACTCACCAAGCGCTTCAATTGGCGGACCAAAATCAAGACGGGCGCACGGCCTTCACAGTGATGGCACGGTTGGCAATTTCGCTCGGCGTGCGAGGATAGACCAGTTCGGTTTCGAATCCTGTTTCTGCCAGCATGTCGACGATATCCCGCCCGAAATTGGCATAGACCAGCGACCTGCCGCCACGGCCGTCGCCATGATATTGCTCTTCAAGGAGATGCACGTCTTCCGGTCCGCTGGTATCCACGCGCCAAGTGGTTTGTTGCCTCAATGGCTCTTGAAGCGGCACCGTGAACAGATTCAAACCGCCAGGCTTCAATACTCGAAAGATTTCGGCGAAAGCTGATAAAGGATGTCGAACGTGTTCGAGGACATCGGACGTTACGACCAGGTCGAAACGGCAATCGGGAAAGCTGAGAGCCTGCAAATCCTCATGGCGGACTGGCGCGGCGGCGCGTTCTTCGGGAGTGTAGTAGAAGGACTGTGTATAATCCGCGATCCGGCCCAAATACGGGCGCAGGGTTCCGCTGAGTCCCGGTTCGTATACGGAAAGCCTGGCAATGCTTGTCGAAGTGACGAGTGTTGCCAATGACGTCACGCCGGGTAGGGCGTAATGCCGCACGAGGGCATCAGCCTGTCCCTGCTCGCGCAATGAGGCTCGACAGCCGCCGCAGTTATAGGTTTCCCGGATCGCGCGATGGTTGCGCACGAATTCTCCGACCCATCCGCACACAGGGCACGATCCGAAATAGCTGTCCGCGTCGAATTCCATGTTACCTCCAGTTTCGGTCGCTGCCCTTAGGATCGGACCGAAGGTCTTATCTAGATCAATCCGACGGGTTTGCCTGTTCGTCAAAACCATGCCGGACAGGTTTTGGCGACGAATTCTCGTCCGTCAGGATTTCGTCGACGAACCCGGAAAGCCGTGCGTCCCAACTGTGCTCGCGGATGAAATCCTGTGTTGCGACTGCCGCACGTGGGGCCTCCAGGGCTGCTCGCACAGCGATAACGAACGATTCCTGATCAGAGGCCACGGTAATACCTGGCACGTCCTCGAGGCCGCTGATGTTCGTGGCGACGACTGGAACACCGTGGGAGAGGTAGACGTATTGTTTCAGCGGGTTCATTGACTCGGTCAACGCCATACGCCGATGCGGAATGATGGCGACATCGAAGCGGCTGACCCATGCTCCAAGTTCTTCGTAAGGCGCCACCCCCGGCATCAATACGTTCGGCAACTCCGCCAATTCCCGCACGGATGGGTTGGCGTGTGTCGAACCGACGAGTACGATCAGCGCATCCGGAAGCTCCCGAGACAGGCGTTTGATCAACTCGTCGTCGATCTTTGCCTCAAGATTGCCGGTAAAACCGATTACCTTGCCCGGCCATTCGGTCACGCGCTGGAATGCGGAAGAGGAAGGCGTGGTATCCGTAGAGGGCATATCGCAGCCATTGGGTATCAGGCGGATATCAGGGCGTATCTTCGCCATCGAGGCGCGCACCGGCTCGCAATTGGCCATGGCAAAATCGGCAAAACCCAGCACTCGGGTATAATGCTGATCGAGTTCCCGGCGCTGGTCTTCCGACACATTTGGCCAGGCGCGGTGGTCGTCGACGATATCGGTAACAACTCGCGCAGGTTTGAACGTGTCGACAAGAGTTTCGAGGAAGGGATTGCGCGGATAAAGCCAGAACACGGCCTGCGACGGATCGACACCTTCCTGTTCGAGCGTAGCCCTGACATGGTTGACCACTTGGTCCTGCAGGGCATTTGACTTCACGTTGCGCACGTGACGTGGCTGGTAGACCAGAACCCGGCGCGCGATTTTGCCTTCGTCGCGAAGCCCCATCTGCTTCTCGATGGTGCGCGTGTAGATGAGGCGGTCCTGATCGCCGGAACGCCCGCGGTCGCGTAATTCTATTAGCTTGTTGCGTGAGATCGGCGCATCGAACACAATGACCCGGCGGACGTCGTCGCGTGAGGCAAGATAGCGCGCGACCATGTCGTTGCGGCGGCCATAAAGTGCACTGTCGTTCTGCTTCCAGAACATGACGATGTCTCGGCCTTGCTCGGGAAGTGTCTTGGAGGGTTGCGGAGGCTCGCAGCCAAGAGCGCGATATTGCGCAGCGACAAGTCGTGTGCCGCTGCCAACCGCAGCTTCAGAGGGCTTCTGCGCAACCGCTTCGCCGATGATTTTTCGCAGGCTTTCTCCGGCGGAAAGATAGCTGTAGCCCCTCAGGAAGCGCTCTCGCACAGCGGCCTGCGATTCTGGCGTAACCGGCTTGTTCAATGCCGCGACAATGGCATCTTTCAGACCCTTCGGTTCGAACGGAACCGCAAGCCCTGCCGAAACGAGGTCCATCAACGGCGGAGTCGGTGTGACCAGCAGCGGCAGCCCTGCAGCAATCGCATCGATCGCCTTTGCAGGAAGCTGGAACTGCGAGATCGGATGGTCGACATCCTGGGGCAATGCGACCACATCGCCCAGCGCCATGATCGTAGGAATAGCCGAGAATGGCTGCCCGGGTATCTGGATGACCCGGCCCGGCGCGATCTGGTTGAGCTTTGCGGTTACCGACTTATCCGGTGCGTCGCCGATGATAACAAGTCGCACCCGTGGATCATCGATCGCGGCCACGGCGGCGGCAAGTTCGCCTATCCCTTTATGCAACCGCGGCGTGCCGAAAAACAGCACGACGCGTGCGTCGATCGGCACCCCGAACCGGTTGCGGACCGCCACCCGCGCGCTGGCATCGACCGGCTGGAAGGCCGATTCGTCGCGAACATGCGGCACGACAACGCCCCCGAACCGCTTCTGCAGAGCCGTATTGGAGACGAGGATTCGATCTGCGGTTCCAGTCAAGCCTTCGCACAAGCGGGTCCATTCCTCGCCGTAAGGCTCGACATGATTTGCCCATTCGCCGGGCTGGACTGCCTCGAACTGTTCCATCGTAATCGGATCGCGATTGGCGAAGAAGCTAAGTTCGTGATCGTCAATATCGAGGATCAGCGGGCAACCGGCTGCATCCCGGATCTGCATGCCCAGTTGCAAGGCCGGCAGACGGGGCTTGCAGGCGATGACGACATCGGGGCGGACCTGATCCGCAATCGAGCGTGCCAGTTCGATCATGTCTGGCAGATTGTGTCCGGGGATCGGGATTACGGGCAGGCGCGAATCGCGCAGCGGCTCCCAGACCCGCGATCCGTATCGCGGGAACTGAAATCCCGCGATGACCGTGTGTTCGACCACGCGGTCCACAGCTTCGGCCAGCATGTAAGCGCGGCCCACCGGATTATGGCCGATATCCCAGGAGATCAAAAGCGCGCTTAGCGGCAGTTTGTTCTGCCTGGAAGGCTTCGGGCTGGCGGAGAGTGGCGCAACTGGCCGCATCGTAGAGAGGTTTGCCGGCACGGGCTGCGGCGATTTTTGTTGCTGCGTAGACCCGTCGGTAGCGGTTGGATCACCGATGCCCCGAGGATTGCGGCCCTCGTAACGCCCGAAAAGCTGGTAATGCATGAGCGGGTTCTGTGCGCTGCGCACGACATCGGGGTACGATTTCAGATAACCGCTTGTCGAGAAATCTGGTGCGGGATCGCGCCCCTCGTCCGTGCCGTGATCCAAATAGTGCAGCAGGGGATTGCAGCCGGCAGCTGCCACATCCGGGTACATGTCCAGATACCAGCGCGCGTCGAAACAGGGGCTGGGCGATCGCCCTTCCTGTCCGCCGTGCAGTATGAAATGGACCAGCGGGTTCATGCCGCTCTCGACGACATCAGGATTTTCTGTCGCGTAAAAAGCAGGATCGAAAAGCGCGTGGGGGCTGAGGCCGGCCGTTGCTCCGCTTGTCAGATAGTGGATCAGCGGATTGCGGGCCGCTTCCTCGTCTTCGCCGATAGTTTTCGCCGACGCGAGGTAGAAATCGACATGGAATAGCGGACCGGGATCGCGGCCACGGACGGCCCCTCGCAGCAAATAGTGATCGAGCGGATCCAGACCGGTCAAAGCGACGTCGGGATTGCGCATGCGATACCAGTCGGGATCGAACAGCGCCATCACCTCGGCCATCGAAACGCTGCGCGCCACTCGATCCCGCCGCCGTCTTGCAGCGATGGGATTGTGCGTCAGTTTGCGGATCCGAGAGAGCACGCGCCAAAGCGTCGATCCCAGAATGGCATCGAGTAGAGCGGCTTGAGCGGCCCGTTCGGCTTCGAGCAACACCTTGTCCCTGACGGCCAGGTTCAGGTTCCACTCGAATTTGGCGATTTGAGTGGCCGCCTTGTGGCGTGCCCGGCCAAACGCACGGATCTCATCGGCGGAACGCTCCATCGCTCGCCGGAGTATGTCCTGATGTGCTCGCGCCTGCTTCTCCGACAACCGGCGTTGGGCCGTCAGTTCACCCTTCAATGCCTCGCGCTCGCCGACCAGCCGCTCGCGATCTTCTCCGAGCTTTGAAAGCGTCTTGTTATGATGGTCGCCGATTTCCAGAAGTCGCTTTGTCGTCACCTCGAGTTCACGGCGTGCGCTGTCGAACCGATCGTTTAGCCCAGCCAGATTCGTGCGTGTTTCATCCAGTTCGCGTGAGACTTTACCATGCTTCGCTTCAGTCTCGGCCGAACGCGCCTTTGCTGCTTCGAGCTCGGCGCGTGTCGTCTTCAACTGTGCGTCGGTCGCGCCTAGCTTCGCTCGCGCTTCGTCGGCCGCTGCCTGATGTCGCTGTAGGTTGGCCTCGGCCTTGCTGCGTTCACGTTCGCTGGCTTCCTTTTCGGAAATCAAGGAACGTCGCGCTGTCTGGTCGATTTCGAACTCGCGGAGAATCTGTGTGGCATGTAGCGAAACTGCCGGGATTTCGAGTCCGGCACCGTCTACGCCAAGGTCCTTCAGCATGGCCCAGAGGTGTGCTTGCTCCGGCGAAAGGCGCCAATCCTGCCCGCCGTCTTGCTTTTCCCGAAAAAGTGCGGGATCGATCGCTGCTACACCCTGCTCGGGATCCAGGCCGCTTACCCCGAGGCTTTGTAGCCGCGTCGCCAGCCGTTCCAGTGTAGCAGCAGGATCACGGATAAGCGCATCGTAATGAACGAAACAGCGGTCTAGACCATCGGAATCGCGCAAAGCACGCAGGATGTAGGTTTCCCAAAGTGCCAAAGAGGCCTGGATTGAGAATCCATTGCGATGATAAAGAGAATGAGCGATTTCGATCGGATGCCGCAAAGCGACAATCGGCAAAACCCGTCGCAGCAACGGCAGGACGATCGGCAGGAGCACGCACAGGCGCGGCTCCTTGATCGCCCAGTGACCTTTGGCGTCCAGCTTTTCGGTTAGAGAGATGAAATCCTCGCGTGCCGGGCCCAGGACCGGATTGGTCAGTTGCCCAGCGTCGAAACGAGAGATTTTCCACCAGTCGGCCTCGCCGCGATGCAAAAGCGCATCGCAAATACGCCGCGCATCCCGGCGCTCAAAGAAGCCATGCGGGTTTTCCCAGTTGCTTGCAGTCAGTTCGTCCTGATCACCAACAAACACGCCCATGCGGGCGAGGGCATTGGTCAGCGCGGATGTGCCTGAGCGGTGCATGCCCAACACGATCATCTGGCGAGGCTGCTCAACTGGCCCCCTCTTCTCAGCCTCGGACAAAACCTGTGATGTATTATTCTTAATTTTCACCGGCTTGCATCCGAATGCTGCAGTTTTTCATCAGGGCCTCTATCTCTCAGTAGTCCTTGGGCGGTTCTGTAAAGCCCTATAGCAGCGTTGTCGTCATGATAAGCTGTTGCTGACGCATTCCCCTGAAATGTGACCGGTTTTTGGCAGATTCCGACGCGTTGGAATCCGCCTCCTTGTCAGGGCCGGGCTCTAACCGAGTTGCTACGGATCGTAGCAGAACGTCGTATCGTCTTTATCAATAGACCTCACTCGTCCGGTCGAGGTGGGGGTGATGCCATGCATCGACATGTCCGATGCTGTCCCAGCGCTGCTGGAACACGGCGAGTTCGCGCAAATAGCGTTCCATGTGTTCGGGCGCGAAGTCCAGCCCCCGCGACTTGCTTTCGTGATGCACCAGTGTCGCGGCGGGGGTGTAGATATTGGACAGGCCCAGGGCGCGAAGTTTCAGGCACAGGTCGACGTCGTTATAGGCGACCGCCAACCCTTCCTCGTCCAGCCCGCCAACCGCGTCGAAATGCGTCTTGGCCACCAGCAGGCAGGCAGCGGTAACCGCGCTGGCCCCGCGCGCGACATGGGCCTGCGCGAAATAGCCTGGCTCGCCTTCGGGCAGTCCGCGATGCGCGTGACCCGCGGCGTTGCCCATGCCGATGACGACGCCTGCGTGCTGGATCGAGCGGTCAGGATACAGCAGCCGCGCGCCCACCGCGCCGACGCCCGGCTGGACGGCCTCGCGCATCATGGCGGTCAGCCAGTCGGGATGGATGATCTCGATATCGTTGTTGAGCAGGCAGAGATATTCGCTGGCCGCATGGCGCGCGCCATGATTGTTGATCGCCGAATAGTTGAACGGATGCGGCCAGCGCAGCAGCTGGACCCGCGGGTCGGCGGCGACGCTGTCCATGTAGTCCAGCGTTTCGGGATCGCGGCTGTCATTGTCGACCAGAACGATGTCGAAATCGGGATAATCGGTGCCTTCCAGCAGCCCTTCCATGCATTTTCGCAGCAGTTCCACGCGGTCGCGCGTGGCAACCACGATGCTGACGCGGGGCAGCGGGGAGGGCAGGATCCATTGGACATCGACCGTGCCGTGCTGACCGTTTTGCACTTCGGCCCGCCCGTCCAGCAAACGCGCCACGGCGGCATGGCGGCTGTCCTGTTCGCGCTGCCATGCACCCGCCGGCGTACGGGCTGTGACGCGGGGGACGTGGCCAACTGGAAGCGCGGGGCCCGCCGGATCGACCGTCAAGCGCAGCAGGACTTCGTAGAGACTTTCCCCCTCGCGCGGCGGGGCGGCGGTTAGCGGGGCAGACACCCGATCCACCCGCAGTGCGCAGGCATGGCTGACGTAGTCCTGCGACAGAAACAGCCGCGGATCCCATTGCGGTTTCAACCAGGGTTCGCGGCCTATGCCGCCGCGCCCGAATTCGTCCTGATCGCCATAAAGCACAGCCGCCGCGCCCGTATAATACGCCGCATAGGCCGCCAGCGCATTGCCCGGCAGCGCATCGCCGGATGCGAGCGGCACCATCAAATCGACACCGCAGCCAGTCGCCGCATCGAGCGCGGCGCGAAGCCCCGCAGTCCTGTCCGGAAAATGCCCTTCCACGATCTGGACCGCACCGGCGGATGCGATGTCCGGCGTGCCTTGCGCGGACGTCACGAATATCGCCTCTGGCGGCAGGCTCTGCCGTTGCACCGACGCCAGGGCGGTTTGGAATGCGTCGGGCGCGTCCCCCGCAGTCAGGTGCAAATGCACGCCGATCCTGGGTATCTCGCCGTCCTCGCGGGCGGACAGCGTTTCGAAATCGGTCAGCGCGCCGGCCTGCATCAGCCTTTGATGCGCGAAAGGCAGGCTGGCGATGGCGCTTTGCAGCCGGTTGCGCGCCCGCACTCGCTTGCCGCACAGCCGCGCCCATCCTGCGCCTGCCAGACGAGCGGGGCGGCACAGGATCAGCAGCGACGCATCGCGCATCCACGCAAGCCGTCTCGATGTTTGAAAACGGGAAGAAAATCGTGTCATTGCAGTTGGTTGAAGCGCGTTCCTCGACCCGGCCATGCCGTGCGCGCCCATGCAGCGGCGACAGCGTTCCCCGCAAGGCGACATCGGTTCGACGAGTAGAGCGAGTTCGGACTAGGCCTGCCAGTGGTAATTCGTTAGGTGGGCCGATCGCTATAACAGACTGGTTTGCAATTGCGCATGAAATTTCAACATTGCTTGGTGCCCGTCGCGCTGGGCGTCCTGTGCGGCTGTTCGACGCTGCCCAGCACGGGGCCCACCGGCAGCCAGATCCGATCGACCGCGGAAGAAGCGGTCGAGACCGGAGCGGGCCCGCAGATTGCCATTGTCGAAGTGGACCGCGCGGAAGTCGTGCCGCCGGTGCTGCCCCCCGTTCAGTGGGCTTTGCCGATGCAGCCCACGACGCCGACCGACATCGTCGGACCGGGCGACGTGCTGGCGATCAGCATCTATGAAGCGGGTATCCCCCTGTTCGGCAGCACGGGCGCGAGCGCGGAGATCGGCGGCAGTTTCGACCCCGCGGTCAAGATGCAGGCGCTGCCCGCCAGCCGCGTTAATGACGATGGCGAGATCACGATCCCCTATGTCGGCCGCCTTAACGTGATGGGCCGTACCGTCACCGAAGTGCAGGAGATGATCGGCCAGTCGCTGCGCACCCTGTCGCAGGACCCGCAGGTTCTGGTGAACCGTGAGCAAGTCATCACCAATTCGGTGATCGTCGCGGGCGAAGTGGTGCAACCGGGTCGGCTTGTGCTGGAAACCAACCAGGAAAGCATGTCCGACGTGATCGCGCTGTCGGGCGGCTATCGCGGCGATCCCAAGGACCTTGTCCTCAGGGTGAAGCGCGGCGAGAACGAGGCGCGCATCCGGCTGAGCAAGGTCATGGCCGGCGCGTATGAGGATCTGAAGGCCTATCCGGGCGACCGGCTGACGATCCTGCCCGAACCGATGATGTATTCGGTGATGGGGGCATCGGGCCGGGTCCAGCAGTTCGCGTTCACCCGCGACACTATGACGGTGATGGAGGCGATCGCCAATGCAGGCGGCCCGGATCGCAGTACGGCGGACCCGCAGGCGGTATTCCTGCTGCGCTTTACCGGGCCGAACGGGGCGGAGCCGGTGGTCTATCACTTCAACCTGATGAAGACGCCGACCTATTTCCTGGCACAGCAATTCGCGCTACGCGACGACGACATCCTCTACTTCGGCAATGCCGAGGCGAACCAGCCGCGCCTGCTGATCCAGACGATCAGCCAGCTGTTCGCGCCGGTCGTGACGGTCACCACCGTCGCCAACAGCCTGGGCAATTGATCCGTCGCACCGACGGTCCCGGCCATGCGCCGGGGCCGTTCGGGCGGATCATTCGGGTAGCAGCGCCCTGCCTTCGAACCGCGCGACGGCGTGGCGCACGACCTTGTCCAGCGCTTCTTCGGAAAAGAACCCGCCGGGAATCAGGCAGCGTTCGATCAGCACGCGCCGGAATGCCGCGAAGGTGTCCTCATCGGGCGCGACCGGATCGTTCCAGAACGCATCCAGCCCGTTCTGATAAGTGATGTCGGGAATGTCATAGACCGCGTGGCCCAGCACGACGACGGGCACGCCCAGCGCCAGCGCCAAAGTGCCGCTGGTGCTGTTGATCGTCACCATGCCGCGCGAATGCGCCGCGACCGGCACGATATCGCCCCAGCCGATGTAATCCACGCGTTCCGAAATGCCGAACAGGGCGGCAAGGCTATCCGCTTCTTCCCGCCAGTTGCGCACCCCGTTGTCGAGCGGATGCTCCTTTACAACCAGCCGCGTATGCGGCGGCGCGTGGCGGGCGAAGGACTCGAAGACCAGGCGCATCGCGTCCGCGACGCCCGCGAAAGGCGAATGCAGCCGGATCTGCGCATCGCTGTCGAGCTGTAGCGGGAACAGGTAGTAGTCGGGCTTCTCGACCAGCAGCCGTTCGATCAGGGCGGTGGCATGTTTGCGCACCTTCTTGCGGCGGGCCAGCTTGCGCGTCCATCCCACACCCTCGATCACTGGGTGCCATGGGCGATGATTGGTCCAGTGCGGATAGAAACGGCGCGTGAAGATGTCGGCGCAGTTATACAGCAGCCCTTCCATCGCGCGCCTCCGGAACGAGAACGGAACCTGCTGATGTGCGGGAACGGGCGGCAAGGCGGCGGCCGTCTTGCGATACCAGTTCGGGTCGCGCGGCAATTGCGAATGGCCATTCACGCCGCCCAGTTCCAGCGTCACCCAGTCGGGCCTGATATAGCCTTCCTCGAACACGTGGACGGGAACCTCCATCTCGCGGCAGACGGCGGTGGCGGCGAGGTGATGGACGCGGCAATCGCCGAACAGCACGACATCGGTCACCTGCTTTTCGCTCAGGATGTCGCGGAAGGCCCCGGACCATTGCTCAAGCGATCCGCGATACTCGATGCCGCCGGGCAGCCGCCAGTATAGCCGGTCGCCGCCGTTGAAGTTCACCTTGTGAACGTCGTGCCCCGCATCAATCAGCTCCTGCCCCAGCCTGCGGAACAGGGGACCCATCAGGCCCTGCAGCAGCAACACGCTGCGCTTTGGGGCGTGGCTGCGCGAATGCGGTCCCGCGACTGCCAGCTCCGTGGCCACGTCAGGCGCACGCGCATCCCCGGCGCCGTCAGCCGGCTGCGCGGCAGCGGCTTTCGCGGGTGAAGCGGTATTTTCTTTGTCTATCGAACGAAACATGTGCCTTTGCCGCTACTGCGTTCTGGCCGGAAATCCAAGATTGCCCGGCACGGTTCATCGCAATAGACGGATCCAAAGCGGACCAACCTTGACCCTGCGCTGAACTATGCGCAACGGACATGGCCCTGATGACATGTTTCAACCGGACCTTCGCGTCCTGACGGATCCCTCGGTGATCGGACCTATACTGCTGTTGATCCTTCCGCTGGTGGCAGGTGCGCTGGCGCTCGACTGGCTGGTGCGGCCGCGGCCCTTGCGCCGTTTCGGCCTGCCCTGGCGCAGCGCAAAGGGTGCTGTCCTGCTCACGCTGGTTAGCACGGCGCTTTATGGTGGGTTCCTGGCGCTGTGCGGCAATGCCGGTCTGTCGGCGCTGCTGGCCTTCGCGCTGTTGGCGTTGCTGGCGCTGGCGTCGAACGCAAAGCGGGCCATGCTGGGCGAGCCGCTACTGTTTTCCGACCTTGCGCTGATGGGCGCGATATTCCGCCATCCGCAATTCTACCTATCCGCTCTGTCGGGCTGGCAAAAGCTGGCAATGGCGGCGGTGGCGGCGTTGCTGGCGCTGGCGCTGGCGTGGTTGTTCGTGGCCGATCCGGTACCGCATGGCATCGGGGCGGGGCTGGCGCTGGTCGGTGTTGCGGCGCTGACCTCTATCCTGCGGTTGCCGGGTTTTCGTGCGCTCGCACCGCGGCCCGATCCCGATGCGGACATGACGCGTCTGGGGCTGGTTCCAACGCTGATCCTGCATTGGCGGCGCTGGCGCGAAATGCCCGATGCCCCGCCATGCCCGCCCGTTCAGAGGAGCGCCATCGCCCCCGGCCTCGCCCCGCCCGAGCTGATCGTCGCGATCCAGTGCGAATCCTTTGCCGATCCGGTTGAGCTCTTTGGCGATCCCGCGATGGCTCTGCCGGGGCTGACAGCGGCGCGCGCCGACGCGTGGCATTGGGGCAATCTGCTGGTCAGCGGGTTCGGCGCCTACACGATGCGCACCGAATATGCGTTGCTGTTCGGGCGCGAGGAGAGCGATCTGGGTTTCCGCCGGTTCGATCCGTTCCTGACGGCGCTGCGCGACAGTTCGTATGCCTTGCCGATTCGGCTGCGACCGGCGGGGTGGCGCAGCCTGTTCATCCATCCGCACGACATGCGCTTTTACGGTCGCGACCGGATCCTGCCCGCCAGCGGATTCGACCGGCTGGTCGGCGAGGAAAGCTTTGCCCCGCCCGCAAAGGGCGAGGGTCGCTATGTCACCGACGCGGCCATCGCGCACGAGATCCTGACCCGTGCAGCCGAAGCGACCGATCCGACGCTGCTTTATGCCGTGACGATCGAGAACCACGGCCCATGGTCGGCGGACAAGGACGCGGCGGCGCAGGGATCAGACAGCCGCTCGCCCGGTCTCCTGGTCGAGAAATATCGGAGGCTGGTGGGCAAGGGCGATACGATGCTGGCCGAATTGCGCGCCGGGATCGCGGCCCTGCAGAGGCCCGCCCTTCTGGTCTTTTTCGGCGATCACCGGCCCAGCATTCCGGGTGCCAGCGAACCGGGCGGCAACCGTCACACGCCCTATGTGGTGCTGCGGTTCGATGCTCGCGGACAGTTGGTCAAAGGGGATGGGCAGCCCCGCGACCTGACGCCCGCCGCGCTGCATCATCTGATCCTCGACAATGCGCTGGGCGCCGTGGTCTCCGTTGCCGATTGATCGGCGCTTCCCGCCTGTCTCGACAATGCCGTGCAGCGCGTGATAGCGCTAACACCCGATAACAGGAACGAGGGGGGTGGATCGGTGAAGTATCGCAGGCTCTGCGTGTGGACGGGCGCTTTGATCGGCGCGCCGATGCTGTTGGCGGCGGGGCCGGAAGACAGCGGGGAACTGACGCTCGATCCCGACAAGGGCTATCTATCCGCCCATGGTCTCGACGTCATCGTGTTCGACGACATCTATCCCGATGGGCACCAGACCGGCGTCACCATCGTTCAGCACGGAAGCCGGGTTGCGGCGAACGGCGATGTCCGGCTTGAACCGGAACCCGGCCAGTGGTCGCCCATGCCCGTATCGGCGGGTGAGCGGACTATCGATCCGGCTACCGGAACCATCCGCCAGACCCTGCGCTATCCGGACCCTGCCAAGAACGGTAAGGGTTTCAATCCGATCTTCTATCCCGACCTCGACCTTGCCTACACGGTTTCGGTGACGCCTGCGGGTGGCAATTCCTTCCGCGTGAGCGTCGACCTCGACAAGCCGCTGCCGGCGGAATGGGTCGGGCGCGCCGGTTTCAACATGGAGCTCTTTCCCGGCGAATTGTTCGGCAAGGCATGGCTGCTGGACGATGCATCGGGCCTGTTCAATCGCCAGCCTGAGGGGCCGCTGGTCACCGCAGAGGGCGGCAAGGTTCCGGTGCCGCGCAACGTGCAGGTGAACGGGCCAGTGCAGGACCCCAACGGCCAGGTGCTGGCCGCCCCGCTGGCGAGCGGGCAACTGCTGACCGTCGCGCCCGATGCTGATCTTCAGCGGATCCAGTTCCGCAATGTCGGGCAGGGCGAACTGCAGCTGATCGACGGCCGCTCGGCGCATAACAATGGCTGGTTCATCGTGCGCACCCCGATCCCGGCAGGCGTCACGAAGGGCGTGGTCGAATGGATCGTCACCCCGAATACCGAACAGGACTGGCGATATGAGCCCGTCATCCAGGTATCGCAGCTTGGCTATGCCCCCACGCAGCCCAAGCGCGCGGTGATCGAGACGGCATCCGGCAGCGCGCCTGCGGGCGAGGCCACGCTTTACCGCCTGACGGCTTCCGGCCGCGAGAAAGTCAAGGCGGCCGCGCCTGCGAAATGGGGTGACTTCCTGCGCTATGACTATGCCCAGTTCGATTTCAGCGCGGTGCAGCAGCCGGGGCTTTACGAGATCGAATATGGCGGTTCGACCTCGCACGTTTTCCGTATCGACCCGCAGGTCTTTTCGCGGCACGCGTGGCAGCCGACGCTGGAATATTTCCTGCCTGTCCAGATGTGCCACATGCGGGTGAACGAGAAATATCGCGTTTGGCACGGGCTCGACCATCTTGACGATGCGCTGATGGCGCCGACGGATCTCAACCATATCGACGGTTATGTGCAGGGGCCCACGACGCTGACGAGATATGCACCGGGCGATCACGTGCCTGGGCTGGACCGCGGCGGGTGGCACGATGCGGGCGATTACGATCTGCGCGTGGAATCGCAGATCGGCACCACATACATGCTGGCCAAGATGGTCGAGGAATTCGGGCTCGACTATGACGCGACCACCATCGATCAGCAGAACCGGCTGGTCGAGATCCACGACCCCGACGGCGTCAATGACGCGGTCCAGCAGATCGAGCACGGGCTGCTCACGGTTCTTGGCGGCTATCGCGCGCTCGGGCGCCTCTATCGCGGGATCATCACGCCCAGCCTGCGGGCCTATGTGATGCTGGGCGATGCGGCCAACCATACCGACAATGTCTCGAAAAAGCCGGTGGACGGGCTTGGCCTCGACACCAGTGGCGACCCGATCCGCTGGGACGACCGCTGGGTTTTTACCGAGAATAATCCGGACCGCGAACTCTATACTGCGGGCGGTCTGGCCGCGGCCGGGCGAGTGATGCGGGCGAATGGTTCGCCGCTGGGGCGGGAAGCCATCGACGCCGCCGCCGCGATTACCGCAGCGGCGCTTGGCAAGTCGGAGAACACCTCTAACCGGACCTTCGCGCTGGCCGAACTGGCGCAATCGACCGGCGATGAACGCTATATCGCGCAGCTTGCCGCGATGGAGGGTGAGATCATCGCCGATGTGGCGGGCAGCGCTTGGCGGCTCGCTTCGATCGAGGATAGGCTCCCCACAGGTTTCCGGCAGCGCCTTGCCGCCGCCGTCGCCGAACACCAGCGCAAGGTCGAGGACAGTGCCCGCACTGATAGCCCCTATGGCGTGCCCTATGAACCCGAAATCTGGGGCGCGGGCTGGACGATCCAGTCGCTGGGCGTGCGCCAGTGGTTCTTCCACAAGGGGTGGCCCGATGCGACGTCGCGCGACGGCTTCCTCAATGCGCTCAATTTCGTGCTGGGCGTCCATCCGGGCGCGAACGGGGAAAGCTTCGTTTCCGGTGTCGGGGCGGATTCGCCGATCGTGGCCTATGGCGTGAACCGGGCGGACTGGTCCTATATCCCGGGCGGCGTCATTTCAGGCACCAATCTGGTGCGGCCGGACTTGCCCGAACTGAAGGAATGGCCGTTTTTCTGGCAGCAGGGCGAATATGTGATGGGCGGTGGCGCGACGAACTACATGTTCCTCGCGCTCGCGGCGGACGCGCTTTATGGCGGGCAGGGCAATCCGCCGGAATGATCAGGCTGGCGTGGCGAGTGCAGTTCTGCTGCGCGGTCGCCCCCGCATGGCGACGTAGCCGGCCATAACCGCTGCATAGGACAGCCAGAAGATCGCCGTCAGCGGTGCCTCGTTCCCCAGCGTCATACGCGCCGCGAAGCTGATCGCCAGCGCCACCGGCGCGCCCACCACCACGCCGCTCCACAATGCACGCAATCGCGGCTCGTCGTGACCGCGTCGGCGGCGCTTGCCCAGCCAGATATAGGTGCCCGTCGCACAAACCGCCGTCAGCGCCGCGCCGAACAGAACATAGGCAAGCTTGACCCAGATACCGCCGAATGTCCCGAAGTGTAGCTGATAGATGGAGGCCGCCGCTTGCTGGCCCCAGTCGCCGTCCGCCAGTCCCGCCGTGCCCATAAAGCGTCCATCCGCGTCGAATCCGTAATATTCGCCGAAAATCAGCCGCTTGTCGTGCAGGGCGATGATCTGCACATGCTGGCCGCGCGTGAGCGGATCGTGCAGGATGGCGTAGCTCGGTTCGATCTCGGGATGGTTCGCCGTCATATAGGCTAGCGCGGCGGCGACATCGGGTGCGGGAGCGGGCGCGTCGTATTCTTCCGGTTCGTCGCCGAAGATCGGCGCATAGACCGCCGCGACGTCGCCTTCGTAGTAATTGGCGGCAATCGCATAGGCGGTCACGGTCGCCAGCCCGATCAACGCCCCCGTCAGCGCGATGGCGATGCCAAACGGCAGGGTCCAGACGCTGAGCCGGTTATGCCAATCGGCAAGCCCGACGCCGCCCGGATTGCGCGCCCGAAACCGGAATGCATCGCGGAAGATGCGCGGCAGCGCGACCACGCCCGACAGCGACAGCGCCATCATCATGACGCCCAATATGCCGACGATGGTAATGCCCACCAGTGAAGGCAGGTTCAGCGTGTAGTGCAGCTGGACGAGGAAATCGGACCACGCGATTTGCTCGGGCATGGCAAGATCGCCGTTGGCAGTCAGGTGCATGGCTTCGGTGTCGGTGGTGATCGTCGCACGGGGCAGGTCTTCCACGGGCAGATGCACGTAGAGATGGGTGGTCGGTGCCTCCGCCGGCTGGCGGCCGAGCACGGTTTCGACGGCCTTTTGCACCGCTGCGGGCGTGATGGATGTCATCTCGGGCGCATCGGGCTGCTCGATGCGTTGCAGTTCGGCATAGAACACCGCGACCGTGCCCGTCAGCGACACCAGATAGAGCAGCGCGCCGGCGATAAGCCCGATGGCGGCATGGGCGGACAGGGCTCGCTTCACCGTGCCGGCTTCGACGGGCTTGCTCATGTCATAGCTCCTGACAGGACCGGGGGAAGGGCAGTCAGGATCGTCCCGCCCAGAATCGCGAATTGCCGCTTTCGGCTGCCGGTCATCAGCAGAAGATAGGCCAGCATCGTCCAAACCAGCGGCGCCGCGAACAGCGCGAGGACCGAGGCATTGCCCTCTGCCGCGCCGCATAGCAGCGCGGCCCAGCGGACGAACAGGGCGGCTGCGATGGACGCCGCCATCGACAGCACCGCGACAATCGCAAAGGTCAGCACGCGCCCGCCAAGACGCAGCGGCTCCGTGCCTTCGGGCAGCATGCCAGCCCGCCGGTCGGACGCGCGCCTTACCGAGGGCTGCGCCGTCCATCCGGCGACGGCCAGCAGCACGAAGGCGGTTGCCGTCGCCCACAGCGAGACGACCGTGATCCCCCACGCACCTGCCGCGACCGCCCCGCACAGCACGGCGGCAGCCAGCGCCGCCCAGCCTGCGGCATTCAGCATGCGCGACCGTCCAGCGAGGCCCCAGGACAGGCGCAGCACGAGCACCCCGGCGACGGCCAGCAAATAACCGGTGAGGAGGATCACGTCGCCCATCGTCAGAACCGATAGCTCACGGTGCCGAACACATTGCGCTCGCTGCCCATGAAGCAATCGCCGCGGGCGAGGCAGGCGGAATAATAATCCTTGCCCAGCAGGTTCGTCGCGTTGACCGCAAGGCTCCAGTTGCGCCAGCTGACTTCGGCGACCGCATCGACCAGGGTGAAGCCGGGCGTCGTGATGCCGTCGGGGAAGGCGGGGCCATAGGACTTGTTCTTGCCGACATGACGCACGCCTGCGCCCAGCCTTGCGGTCGTCTCGCCGCTCAGGCGAAAGTCCTTCATCGCCCAGAGCGAGGCATTGAACTTTGGCACATTGTCGAGCTGTTGGCCGGTATCCTCCACTTCCGCCTCGTTATAGCTGGCGTTGGCGATCAGCAGCAGTTCGCCCGGCAGCGTGGCATTGGCTTCGAACTCGACGCCCTTTGACGTCAGCGATCCGATCTGCAGCTGGCCGTTCAGGACGATGTCCGGGTCGTCCGGGCTGGGCACCACGGCGGCGATGGGGCGGTTCGCTTCCTTGATGTGATAGGCGGTTGCGGTGACGAGGATGCGATCGGTCGGGTGCAGCTTCACCCCCGCCTCGAACTGGCGGCCCGTCTTGGGGACGAAGGGATCGCCGTAAAGGTCCGCGCCGCTGATCGGCTCGAAGCTCTCGGTATAGCTGAAGAAGGGCGAGACGCCGGTGACGACTTCGCCGATAACCCCGGCCCGGAACGTGGTCGCGCCCTGGTCATAGACTTCCTCGCCGAAAGAGGTCGAGCGGGCCTCGTCGCGCCGGACGCCCAGCACCACCGAAACGCGGTCCCACAGGCGGATCTGGTCCTGCAGGTAAAGGCCGATCTGGGTCTGCTTCGTGTCTTCCAGGACGCTGTAGAGAAAGCCGGGATCGCCGGTTATCGGGATCGAGCCGCCATAATCCGACAGCGCATCGTAATCGATGTCGTAGATGTCGATCGGCTCCAGCGCATAGCCGCTGTCCTTGCGGACCCGGTTCCAGCTGTAGTCGACGCCCGCCAGCAGCGTGTGTTCGACCGCATCGCCGGTGCGGAAATCGTACTGCAGATTATTGTCGGTCGAAAAGATCTCCATGTTCGCAAGGCTGCCGCTTGCGTAATTCGAGATCAGCCGCTGCTCCTCGTCCAGATAGGGATCGAGCGGGTTCGAATAGCTGTTCGGATAATGGGTGAAATAGTCGAGGTCGCTGTCGATATAGCGCGCCTTGGCATTCAGCGTCAGGTCTGGCGAGAAGGCGTGGCTGGCGATCACCGTTCCCTGCAGCAGGCGGCCGTCATAGCGGTCCCAGCCGGGCTTGCCGATGAAGAGATCGTTGCCCAGCTGCCCGTTCGGATTGGGCAGGATCGTGCCAACCAGCGGCAGGAACTGCGACGTCGAACCGCCATCGTCCTCCTGATAAAGGCCGATCAGCGTAACCTGCGTGGCATCGGTCGGCGCAAAGGTCAGGGAGGGCGAGAACAGCACGCGGTCATCGGGCACATTGTCGGTCTGCGTACCCGAATCGCGCACCCGCGCCACGACGCGGCCTGCCAGATTGTCGGTGATCGGACCGGTGATGTCGGCCAGCGCTTCCTTGCGGTCGAACGATCCATAGCGCAGCGACACCTCGCCGCCGGTTTCGAACTGCGGGGTCTTGGACACCATGTTGATAATGCCGCCCAGCGAACCCTGACCGAACAGGACCGAAGCGGGCCCGCGGATGATTTCGATGCGGTCGAAATTATACGGGTCGGCGCGAATGCTGGCGTAAAAGCTGAAGATGTCGCGCATGCCGTCACGGAATTGCAGCGCGCTGATCCCGCGTACCAGCGCCCCGTCGACGCGGCTATCGGGGCCGTAGGGATTGGCGGTGACGCCCGCGACGTAATTCAGCGTGTCGCTGACCGAGATGGCGCCCTGCGCCTCGAACACTTCGTCCTCGATGATGGTGACCGGCTGCGGAACCTCGATCAGCGGCGTGTCGGTCTTGGTTGCGGACGCGCTTTCCTGCTTTGCGCCGGACACGACGATGTCGCGCGGCTGCTCCGCTTCCACCGCGTTTTCATTGGCGAGGGCAGCGACCGGCGCGAGCATGGTGGCCGACAGGATCGAGAATTTCAGCAATTGCATGGGGTCCCCTTCGTTTGATGGGGCTGCAAGTAATGCGAGTCATTCTCAGTTGCAACAGGGTATTTCCACTTATCGGGAAATGTCATGTACGCAATTCAAAAGCGAAAAGCAGGCGCGAGCGCCCGTTGTTTGCTGGAAGTGCAGTCCGTGCTTTTTAGCTCGGGACCCTGCGCAGGGTCAGACCGCAAGGGCGCGTAGCAGCCGGTCCCGCAGAGGCGCGGGCAGAAGGCGGTCCACCAACCTGAGTATCGAGAAGGGCCACGGCGTCACGTAATATCCCTTGCCGGCCAGCGCTGCCCGCGCGATGCGGCGGGCTGCTTCATCGGCGCTCAGCAGCATGGGCTTGGCCCCCGGCACGGCGCGCCCGGCTGCGGTGTCGATGAAACCCGGCGCGGCCAGCGTCACGCTGACGCCCAGCGGCGCGGCGGCTATGCGCAAGGCCTGTGCATAGCGGGCCAGCCCCGCCTTGCTGGCAGCATAGGCGGCGGCAAAGGGAAGCGCGTGCTGCCCCGCCGCCGATCCGATCAGCACCACCCGTCCGCCGCCGCGCTTTGCCATGACGCCGGCAAGCGCGCTGGCCATTGCTGACGGAACGCTGAAATTGATCTGGCCAAGGCGCAGCGCCAGTTGCGGGCTTTCGATGGCATCATCCGGTGCGCGCGTATCGCCGCGTCCCGCCACCAGATAGGCCAGATCGAAAGGAAAACGCTCGTCATCCTCCGTCAGAGCGCGCAATGCAGCGTCTCCGTCGGCGAGATCGAGCGAGCGTATCTCGACCGATGCCCCCTTGGCCCGGCACTTCGCTGCAACTTCCTCCAGCCTCGGCAGATCGCGGCCCCACAGGCACAGGAACACCCCTGGCGCGGCATGATGGCGGGCCAAAGCCCAACCCAAGCCGCCCGATGCGCCGCTAACAAATATGCGTTCTGGCGGGCCGAGGCGGCCTAAAGTGCGACCTGTTTTCGACATCTTGCAGCTATCTGCCCCGTAATGGTGCCAATTCGATGCGAAGCGCTTGACAGGGAGTTCCGCGTTCTGTCCAGACTTGGGGCGATGAAACGCGCCGCATCCATCGATAACCGCATGGCTTTGTTCCAGAATGCATGGCTGGAACGGCTGACGGTCGTATCCGCATTCTGGTTCCTGGCGACCTGGGCCGTCCTGCTGCCCCTGATCGCGCTGGCGGGCTGGGGCGCGGTCGAACCGCTGCAGGGGCTGGGTCTGATCGCGGCGGGGCTATTGGTGTGGAGCCTGTTCGAATATGCGATGCACCGTTACCTGTTCCACTGGACAGGCCGGTTCGCGCCGCTGAGGGCAGTGACCTTCCTAATCCATGGCAGCCACCATGCTCAGCCGAATGACCGGCTGCGCAATCTGATGCCGCCTGTCGTCAGCATACCGGTGGGGCTGTGCATCTGGGGTATCTTCGCGCTGCTGCTGGGCGATGCGGGAACGTGGCTGTTCCTGGGCTTCATGATCGGTTACGTGATCTATGACCTTACCCATTTCGCCTGCCATCAATTGCCGATGCGCGGCCGGCTCGCGCGGGCGATCAAGCGGCATCATATGCGCCATCACCACATCGACAGCGATGCGAATTTCGCGGTGACGCTCATCGTGTGGGACCGCCTGTTCGGCAGCAGGGTGCGCTCGCTGAAACGCTGAGGGTTCAGCGGCGCAGCGTTTCGATGGCCTTGCGCGCGATATCCATATGCGCAGGCCAGTCCGGCGCATGCCAACCGCCGATTCGCGCGATCTGTTCCTTGTAGAGCGTTCCGCCGTCTGGCGCGGCATGGTCCATGATCGCCTGCCGCCAGCCCGGACCATCCAGCGGATCGCGGTAATCGGACACGTCGCCGCCCACCTCGCGATGGGCAGGCAGATCGCTGGCGATGACGGGCGTGCCTACGCTCAGCGCCTCGGCAATCGGCATGCCGTACCCTTCGGCGAAGGAGGGCATGACGAGCGCGCGCGCACCGCGCAGCAGTCCGGCCAGTTCGCGGTCGGAACAGCGGTTAATCTCGGTCACATGCGGTTTCAGCGCCTCGCAGCGATCCAGCAGGTCTAGGATCTGCTCGTTCTCCCATCCCCGGCGCCCGACGATGACAAGGCGAGGGATCGATTCCGCGGGCAGGCTTTCGGCCATCTGCCGCCATAGATGGAGCAGCAGCAAGTGGTTCTTGCGCGGCTCGATCGTGCCTAGGCAGAGGAAATAGGGCCGCTTGTCGTCGAAGCCGAAAGGCGGCGCTTCGCTCACGGGCTCCGTACCCAGAAGCGCGACATGCATGGGCGGGACCTTGTGCCCGTTTGCGCCCATCCAGCGGGTCAGCGATGCGCCGGTCGCCTGCGAATTGACGATCACCGCATCGGCGTGGGTCGCCACCGTATCCATGCGCCTTGCGTGCAGCTCCGCCCCGCCGGGACGCGCATATTCGGGATATTCGATCGGGATCAGATCGTGAACCAGAACGAGGTAGCGAGCCTTCTCACGCGTCAGTATTCTGCCGACCTGACCCTTTCGCGTGAGATGATGCGGCGAGACCTGCACCAGCACACCGCCGGGTCCGCTGCCGCGCCCAATCCCGCGCGCAATGGGACGCAGGGCCGTCAGCCAAGGCACAGCCGATCCCAGCGACCGCTGGCGGCTGTCTTCCTTGTCATGCGCCCAGCGCCGTTCCAGCTCGTCGAGATAGGCGAGCGCCGCCTCTCTCTTCAGCCTGCCGTAGGGGCCCGAGGGATGCACGGCAGCAAACGACAGATCCTGCCCATATGCGTCCAGCAATCCCCGCGCATAGGCCATTTCCACGCGGTCCACGCCCGACGGCGTGACATGGCGCACACGCGAAATCAGGCGCGAGATGTCGAGTATCACGCCGCTCATCGCGAGCCTGGCTTTAAGCGGCTGCGCAAGCGGGACATGGCACGGCCCTGCCAGCGGCGGAGCGGCCCGACCCATCCCTGCCGGTTGACCGCGCTATCCTGCGACATGCGGGCCACCAGCGTTTCAGGCGGGCAAGGCAGGCGCGTCACGGGATCGAGATAGCGCGGATAGAGAATGAGCACAGCAGCCACTAACTGGTCGATATCCAGCTTGCGCCCCCGCCGATCGGGAACCGGACCCAGATCGCGCGTGAGGCCCCAGCCTGCATAGAAGGGCGTGCCGTGGCAAATGACCTCGCGACTGCGCATCAAAGCCTCGAACCCGGTCAGCGAGGTCAGCACATGCACTGCATCGACCCGGTCGAGCAGCGCCGCCATGCTGCCTCCGCGCATGATGCGGTCGGCATGGATCATCGCGTCCTCGTCCGCCACCGCGCCGCGCCTGTGGCCGGCATCGACATCGGGATGGGGCCGCCACCAGATTTCGGCATCGGGCTCAAGCGCGCGGACGCGGCGCAGCAGTTCGCGATTGGACGTGAGCCCGCCGCCGCCTTCCAGCACCGACATGTCATCCTCGACCTGACCGGGCACCAGCACCACGCGGCGGTCCGTGCGCGGGGGCAGGGCGCTGTCGTCGCGGCCAGCGGCATATTTGCTGATCCCTGCGGACAGGATGGTCTCCGCCAGCGCGCGAGCGCGGATCAGCAGCTCCTCGCTGAAATCGGCAGTGGCGAGGATGTCCTCCAGCGCGCTCGGTGCCGACGGGTCGAAATGAATGCCGCGCCGGTCGACGATGATCGACGATGGCGGAACGAGATTGCTGCCCAGCCCGACCGAACGCACGAAGCCGTCCTCGACCCGCACGACCGGAACGCCCTGTCGCTCCGCATCGGCCAGAAGCGCGGGAGACACGCGCGAGGGCCAGATCGCCAGCGCGCCGCCTCTCTTGGCGGCGACGGCAACGGCGCGGCGCGGGCTGGATACGATGCGCAGGCGCTGGCCGGGGGTCCAGAGGAAATGGCGGATTTCGGCGCGCTTCCACCATGCGATGCCGCTGGCCGCGACGATGGTATGGCCGGGTTCGCCGCGATTGGCGTCGATCGTGCGGCGCCAGTCGGCAAGCAGTGCGATGGCTTGCCGCGCGTTCAGCCACCCACTGCCGAAGGGATCCGCCATCCCGCGATTCAGCGCCGCAGCGGCGCGCGAATCCAGCGTTTCGGCATCGTCGCCGGGCTTGCCGTATCGTCCGGGTGCAATGATTTCGACCCGCACCCCGGCGATCCGCGCAATCGCCAACCATTCGTCATCGCCATGCGCGCGAATAAGGCCGGTATCCGGAAGCACCGACCATGGATCGACGTCGCCCGCGCACAGCACCTCGCCGCTTGCGCCCAGTTCGTGAAGCAAGCGCCGCAATGCCGGATCGCGCACGATCCACAAGGTCGCGGCGCGGTCTAACAAGGGGAGCAGCTTGCGCACATCGGAAAGGCTGCGCGGACGAAAGACGACCTCGAATGGCGAGGTCGGCCGTGCACGCGGTCCCCAGAAATCACCGCCGACGCGGGCCTGCCTGACCTGCTCGAACAGCGCCTCGCGGTCCGCCGTTGCAAGGGGCGTATCGGCGGGGGGTGCGGAGCGCTGCGAGCGCACGGGCAGGCCGCCCGGAAACGTGGGCGGGCGCAGCAATGGTTGTGCGGTCATGGCCGGATGCCCCAGCCTTTCAGTTCCAGCGCACCCTTGGCATCGCGTGTGATCACGCCGTAACCCCCCGTCGGCAATTTCAGCGTCCCCGCCGCCGTTGCCGCATCGGCAAGCCCCGGATCCGCCATCAAGGCAAAGCGCGCCGCGCCATTGCTGGTGACGAGCAGGATATGACCGCTTTCGCCGCCCTGCGCAAACAGCGCGCGCCACGCGGCGATACGCGCATCAACATCGACTTGCCAATCGGGGGGCGGGACTGCCCGCGCGTCCCATCGGGCCAGCGCCTCGGCACCGATGCGGGCGGTTATGGCCTCTTCGGTGGCGTTCTCGTCGGGGCCGTGGTCGATCTCGCGCAGGAAATCGGCTGTTTCGGGGGACGGGCCGCCGCCCGGCTGATGCGACAGGATGGCCTCGGCCGTCTGGCGCGTGCGCAGCAGCGGCGAGATCAGCGCCTTGGAAAACCGGACGGATGCCCCCGCGAAATGCTCGCCCAGTGCATCCGCTTGCGCCTTGCCCTGCGCCGTCAGCGGCAGGTCGGTGCGCGCTCCGATGCGGCGCGGCGGTTCACCGGCTTCGAACGTATTGCCATGGCGGACGATGATGAACATGACGGCCAATGCCCGGCGTCAGGCCGGTCCGATCTCTGTGGATACTGGAGTCGCAGCATCTGCCGGAAACGGATCCCCAAGCCGCGTGATCGCGTCCTCGGCCAGCGCGAGATCCTCAGGCGTATCGATGCCCGACAGCGCATGTTCGGGCGGGTCGACCGGCACGGTGGCGATGGTCCAGCCATTCTCGATAAAGCGCAATTGCTCCAGCCCTTCCAGCGCCTCGTAATGACCCTGCGGCGCGGCGGCGAACCATTCCAGCGCTTCCGTCCGATAGGCATAGAGACCGAGATGCTGCCACACGGGTGAGACACCGCTCTCGCCGCGCAGCCGCGCCTCGTCCCTTATCGCGGGAAGGATCGACTTCGAAAACCACATGGCGCGGCCTTCGGCATCGCGTACGCAGGTCGTCCCGCTGAAGGGCGCCGCCAGCTTGTGCGCGCGAAGCCGGTCGAGCCGTGCCCAGTCGAGCCGATAGACCGGCGTCGCGACATCGGCCGAACCCGTGCGCAGCGCGCCGATCAGAAGGGCGATCGTGGCAGGCGCGACGAAGGGTGCGTCACCCTGAAGGTTGATCACATGGGCTGGTCTGGACGCTTGCTGCTGCGCGGCGGCAAAAGCGCGCGCCGAACCGGAATTGCAATCGGGCGAGGTCATGGCGACACACGCGCCCAATTCTTTCGCATGATTGGCGATGCGCTTATCATCGGTGGCGACAACGATTTCGCAATTGCCCGCCACGCGTGCCGCGGCCCTTGCATTGGCCAGCACGCGTTCCAGCAGGGTTCGTCCCGCGATGGCCAGCAAGGGTTTGCCCGGCAGGCGGGTCGATCCAAATCGGGCGGGAATCACTATCAGCGCGCGCGCGGACGTGTCACTCCCGGGCACGGCTCAACCCCGCTCGATACCCAGCTTCACGATGTCGTGCATGTGGATGATGCCCACCAGCGTGTCCTTGCGGGTCACGAACAGCACGGACACGGCGTTCTCGTTCATGACCGTCAGCGCTTCGCTGCACAGGCTGTCCGGGTCGATGGTGACCGGGTTGAGCGACATGTGGCGCGCGATCTCTTCCCTGAGGTCGTGCACCGTGATGCAGCGCCTGAGATCGCCATCGGTAAAGGCACCCACCAGCCGGTCGCGCGAGTCCACCACGGCGGTGCAGCCATAACGCTTGCGGTTCATCTCGATCGTGGCGTCCATGATCGAGGTGGTGGTCGATACCTGCGGAACCGCCTCGCCCGTGCCCATCACTTCGCCGACCGTCGCCAGCATCGCGCCCAGCTTTCCGCCGGGATGGAACACGCGGAAATCGTTCGGGGAAAAGCCCCGCGCCTCGATCAGGGCGACCGCCAGCGCATCGCCCAGCACCAGCTGCAACGTCGTCGAGGACGTCGGTGCCAGCGCATTGGGACATGCCTCGCGCACATGGGGCAGGGCAAGGCAGATGTCGGCGGCGCGCCCGGCGGTGCTATCGGGATGCGCCGTCGCGACCACCAGCGTGATCCCGTAATGGCGGCAGTAATGGAAGACGTCGTCCAGCTCGCGCGTTTCGCCCGACCAGGTGATCGCCAGCACGACATCGCCTGCGGCAATCACGCCAAGGTCGCCGTGGCTCGCCTCACCAGGATGCAGATACAGCGCCGAGGTTCCCGTCGAACGCATGGTGGCCGCGATCTTGCGCGCGACATGCCCGCTCTTGCCCATGCCGGTGACGATGACGCGTCCCGAGGTGCTGGCGATGGCCTTGATCGCCCGTTCCAGCGATTGGCCGAGATCCGGATTCGTGACCGCGTCCTTGAGCGCGACGAGACCTTCGATCTCGATATCCAGCGTGCGGAGAGCCGACAGCCTGTGCGGCGACGGCGCGACGTGAAAATTCATGTTCGGTTTCAACTTAGCATCGGCCATATCGGCCCACCACCCTGCGACCCCGGTGACATACGCCAGGAATGGTTAGCAATTGCCTGACACCGGTTTTTTTGTCAAAGGAGCGACACAGTTTGATCCACTGATGTTCCGGCCCCGCCGTTTTCGTCCAGATTGATCAACGATTTCAATGCCATCCGTGTCGGCATGGCGAGATAGCAGCAGCACAGCCATGGACCTTTGCGGACAGCAATTATCGACGACCAGCCCGCTTTTCGCGATCGCGGGACCTTGCGTGATCGAAAGCGAGGCGCATGCGCTGATGGTCGCGGAGACATTGGCTGACATCGCGCGCCGTCTTGATATCCTGCTGATTTACAAGAGTTCTTTCGACAAGGCCAACCGCAGTTCGGACCAGTCCTTTCGCGGCCCCGGACTGGAAGAGGGCCTTCGCATCCTTGAAAAGGTGCGGGCGGAAACGGGTTTGCCGGTGCTGACCGACGTTCACGAGCCTGCGCAGGCGAAACCGGTCGCGGAAGTTGTGGACGTGCTTCAGACCCCCGCATTTCTTGCACGGCAGACCGATTTCATTGCCGCCGTGGCCGCCACGGGCAGGCCCGTGAACATCAAGAAGGCGCAGTTCATGGCGCCCGCAGATATGAAGCAGGTCGTCGCTAAGGCGCGCAATGCGGCAAGGGCGGCGGGGCACGATGGCGAGAATATCCTGCTGTGCGAGCGGGGCACGTCCTTTGGCTACAACACGCTGGTCTCCGACATGCGCGGATTGTCGATCATGGCGGAGACCGGATGCCCGGTGGTGTTCGACGCGACCCATTCGGTGCAGCGGCCGGGCGGTTTGGGCACGAAATCGGGCGGGCAGCGCGAATATGTGCCGCTGCTGGCGCGCGCGGCGGTCGCCGCCGGCGTGTCGGGCGTGTTCATGGAAACCCATCCCGATCCCGACAAGGCGCTGTCCGATGGCCCCAATGCGCTTCGTCTCGACATGTTCGAGCCATTGCTGCGCCAGCTTCAGGCCATCGATGCGCTGGTGAAGAGCGGCGATCGGGCCCCTATGACGGCGCTGCAGCAAGGGTAAGCCATGACGGTCGCTGCCGGCCTGAAGAGGATCGTGCTGACGCCGCTGCATGTGCTGCAGCTGGCTACCTCGGCCAAAAGTTTTCTCGACCATCCGCTGATCGGATCGGCGCGGCTGAACCGTATGGGGCTGCACCGCGGCCGCGTCAGGCTGGCGGACATGCTATGCCGTTGGCGGCGGCGCAGGCTTGCGCGCCATGTCCGTGCGGACTGGCGCAAGGCATTCGACCGCGACGGTTTCGTGGTGATCGAGGATGTCGTTCCGCCCAGACAATTTCCCGCGCTGCGCAAGGCGCTGCTGTCCTATGAAGGCCCCGCGCGCGAAATGCGGCAGGGCGATGCGATCACGCGGCGCATGGCGGTCGATCCCGACATGCTGGACGCGATCCCGGCGCTGGGGGCGCTGCTGGCGCGGCGCGATATCCGGACCCTGTTCCATTATGTCGCCAGCTTCCGGACCGAGCCGCTGCATTACATCCAGACCATCGTCAGCCAGTCGAGCGGCGACGGTCCCGATCCGCAAGAAGCGGTGCATGCGGACAGTTTCCATTCCTCGATGAAGGCGTGGCTGTTCCTCAATCCCGTCCGGCTGGAGGATGGGCCGTTTACCTATGTGCGCGGATCGCATCGCTTCACGCCCGAACGGCTGGCGTGGGAATATCGGCGCAGCCTGTCGGATCCAAAACAGATCGACCGCCTGTCGGCCCGCGGTTCGCCGCGCGTGACCGAGGAGGATCTCGCCTCGATGAATCTTGGTCCGGCGGAAGGGCTGGCAGTTCCGGCCAATACGCTGGTGGTGGCCGACACCGGGGGCTTTCACGCGCGCGGCGCGGCGGCGCAGGCGGGGGAGCGGGTCGAGATCTGGTCCTATGCGCGGCGCAATCCCTTCCTGCCGTGGCTGGGCGGCGACCTGCTCAGCCTGCCCGGCGTCGCCGAGCGGCGAGTCGGATGGCTGTGGGCTTTCCGTGATCGGTTCGCGGCGCAGATCGGGCAGCCGTGGCAACCGGCGGGTGTGCGGCGCGCGATCGACACGCCGCTGGACGAAAGCGAATAGGGACCATATCAGGCGCGGCGAAACGGAAACACGGGCAAGGCCATCGGAAGGGGTCGCATCCTTGGAAAGGCTTGGCGCTACACGCCGGATTGGGGCCGCTGGCCCGGTTTCCGGCAAGGATGACGGATTGCCTGTCGGGGTAGCCGTTCTGCCATGGGGGCATGCATGAAGACGAGGTTCCAGCTATCGACCGCCCTTGCGCTGGCCCCGTGGCTTGCCGGGTGGCTGTGCGCCGACGCCGCGGCGCAGGATATCGGTCCGATGCCGGAGCTGGCCGCCCCGCTGGCCGTGCAGGGCAATAGCGCGATGGTGACGATCGCTGCGGAATGGGACCTCTCTCGCCTGGCGCAGGTCGATGGCAGCGCGATCTCGGCCCAGCCTGCCGCCGGGCCCGAAGCGCCGCAGGACGCCGATCTGACTTTCGGCCCCGCCGATCCGGAGCCGAACCTGCCGCGCGACGCCACCGGCCATGTCCCGCGCGAATTCGCCTCGCACCGGGAATTCTTTCAGCAGGCGGGCAGCGTGGGGACCGAGATGGCGATCCTGACCGCCTATGTCGGGCTGCAATCCGTGCCAAAGCTGTTCAAGCCGACCACCGGGTTCCATTTCAAGGACGAAGGCTGGTTCGGCAAGGACACGCAAAGCCTGGGCATGGACAAGCTGACCCATGCCTTCAACACCTATCTGATCGCCGAACTGCTGCATTACCGAATCCATCGCAACACCAACGGCAGCGAGGGCGATGCGGTTACCGCGGCGGTGCTGGCATCGGGCCTGATGGCGGTGAACGAGATATCCGATGCGATCGAGCCCGACAGCGGCTATTCGATGCAGGACATCATCATGAACGTCGCGGGCGCCGCCTTTTCCGCGCTGCGCAACACGACTCCGGGGATGAAGGAAAAGCTGGCGTTCAAGCTTGAGATCGTGCCCAACGACCAGATCTACAGCCATGTCGGCAAGAAGCATTACGAGCAGCAACGCTTCATGATGTCGGTGAAGGGCGCCGGGTTCGAGGACGTGCGCGAAACGCCGCTGCGCTATCTCGACCTGCAGGTCGGCTATTACGCCAGCGACTTCCTCAACAGCGACCGCGAACAGGGCATCATTCCCAAGCGGCACCTGTTCGTCGGCGTGGGCCTGAACGTGGGCGAGCTGCTGTTCTCCAACTCCTCGTCGCGGGTCGGGCGGGCGGCGCGTTCGGCGCTGGATTATATCCAGCTGCCCTATACCTCGGTGCGCCGCGATACGCAGGGCGAGTGGTCGTTCTGAGGGCAAAGTAAAGGGGCAGGCGGTTTGCCCGCCTGCCCTGTGATCGCCTGCCCCGTAATCGCGGTCAGAAGTTTACGCGTCCGCCCACGGTGAAGAAGCGCCCCACCACGTCGTAATGCGCGTTATAGGTGGTGGTCACCAGCGGCGGATCCTTGTCGAACAGGTTCCGGACATTCCCGAACAGCGTGAAATTGTCCATGACCGAGAACTCGGCGCCTAGATCGATGTAGGTGCGTGCGCTGATCTTGCCGTTTACGATGTCGAGCTGGTCGTTGAAATCGCCGCCGCCGACATAGCGGGCACGGGCATTGAGGCTGAAATCCTCCGTAATGTAGTCGATGTCGAAGTTTGCCCGCCAGTTCGGGAGCCCGGCAATCGCATCGCCCACGTCGCCTGCGGTGTCGTTCGTGTTCGTTCCCGTCTTGGTGACCAGCTTGTCGACATAGGTGGCAAGCGCGCGGAAGGACATCATGCCCGGCAGTCCCGCGAATTGCGGAATACGATACGAAGCCTCGATATCGAAACCGCTGGTTTCGAACTTGGCGAGGTTCTGCGAGGTGGCGAATACGTCGGTGATCGTGCCGGTCGCATCGCGGATCACGGCATCGCACGCGACCTGGTCCCCGGCGGCGCAGGCGGCGGTGATGTCCGATGGCGTCACCGTGGCGATCGCCCGGTTGATGCTGATGTCGTAATAATCCACCGACAGCTGCAGGCCCGGCACGAAGGACGGGGTATAGGACCCGCCCAGGATCAGGGTCTCGCTGACTTCCGGAACGAGGTCAGGATTGCCGCCGCTGATGACCCGTGCCGTCGGGTTGGGATTGTAATTGGGATCGTTGCGGCCCGCAGTGTCGAGGTCGACGATGGGCCGGATGTTGAGCCCGCCCTGCGAGAACAGCTCGCCCACATTGGGTGCGCGGATGTCGCGTGAACGCGTTGCACGCAGCAGGAGGTCGTTAAACAGGCGGGTCGTGCCGCCCAGCTTCCACGACCAGATGCCGCCGCTGAGGCTGTAGTCGGAATAGCGGGCCGCGCCGTTGAAATCGACTTCGAAGCCATCGTTCTTGAGAATGGGGACGAGCGCTTCGACGAAGCCCTCCTTGACGTTGAAGCCGCCCGAAAGTGCCTGCGGATAGAGCGGCGTGGCGAAAGCGCTGGCGGCGTCGAGTTCGCCGACCGTTTCGTCCTGCTCCTCCCAGCGGGCCTCGGCGCCAAAGGCGATCGAAAGCGGGCCGGCAGGCAGGTTGAAGAGATCGCCTTGCACCCGGACGGCGGCGGCATCCAGTTTCGACACCGCGTCCGACCTTTGCGTGCCAGTGGTATAGGCGCGGGCCTCTGCCGATGGCGCGCCATTGCCGAACGGGTTGAAGGGCGCGCAGGCAGGATCGTCATTCGCCGGATCGGCATCCGCGTTCACGCGGCACACGATCGCGCCATTGGCTTCGACCGCGTCGATGGCGCGCGCGAAATTCGCGCTGATTGCCGAATTGGTCAGACGTTCGCCGGTATCAACCTCGCCGTGGCTGTAATGCGCGTCATATTCCCAGCCTCCGCCGAATTCGCCCTCGATACCGATGGCGCCTTCGATCGTTTCGCGCGTCGCGATGAAGCCGATGGGGAACGCATCGGCCGACAGCCTTGCCAGGAGGAAGAAGGGTTCGCCTGCCGCTGCCAGCCGGTCCTGAACGCTTTGTTCCAGATACGGGTTGTCGGCCATGACCGCGAATGCCAGCACCGAACCGCCGGGATCGGGCAGGAAGAACTGGTCCACCTTCGACCGGCCATAGCTGACGTCGGCCCAGAGGGTCGCGCCGCCGATGTCATAGGTCGCACGGGCATAGCTGCCGATGCGGTCGAGCGGGCTGCCCACGATCAGATTGTCGTAGAGCGAGCGGAAATCGCGGTCCTGCGCCGGGCGCAGCGATCCGTCGGGATCGAACACCTGTCCGGCAAGCGAGCCGCTGAAGATCGTGCCGCCCAGCGTGATCGGAATGCCGGGCGCCACGACCAAATTGTCGACGTCGGGCTGCAGCTCCACCTGGCCATTGCCGACACTGACAAGGCCCGCACCATACCACGGGCGGTCCCTGCGTCCGCCGGGGCCGATACCCTTGTCGTGGACATATTCGGCACCGATCATGAAATGGCCGCGGCCATCGGCGAAATCTGTCCCGAACGCGCCGTCGAATTGATAGCGGGCACCGTCGCCGCGATCGGAGATCCCGGTCTGCGCACCGAGTTTGAGACCATCGAAATCATCGTCGAGGATAAGGTTGACCACGCCTGCTACTGCGCCCGAACCCCAGGCTGCCGATGCGCCGCCGGTCACGATCTCGACACGTTCGAGCAGGTTGGCGGGGACGAAATTGAGATTATTGTCGCCAACGAAGCGGCGGCCATTAACCAGGGTCAGCGTCCGCTGGGTGCCAAGGCCGCGCAATTCGACGGGAGCCGTGCCTGCCGACGTGTTCGCAATGGACTGGTTGGCGGATACCGAATTTCGCAGCTGCGGCAGATCGTTCAACGCTTGCTGGATATTGACCGGGCTGCCTTGCATCAGCTCTGCGCCAGTGACGACAGTGGTGGGGGTGGGCTGGTCGAAACCGGCGCGCCTGATCCGCGATCCGGTCACGACGATGGTCTCTTCCTCGCTCGGCGCGACTTCGGTGAGTTCCAGTTCGTCCGACTGCGCTTCCTGAGCAAGCACCTGTCCTGCACCGACAAGTGCAAGGCCGGCCGCGGATAGCGAAAGTGTCGCGCGAAACGCGGGCTTGAATGAACGCATGTGCAATTTCTCCCTGAACCAAGAGCGCGATGCCACCACGCCTTGCAAATCTGGCTGCGGACCCCCGGTCGATCGAACGACCAGGGTTTCGCCGGTCGTCCCTTACCGCCGCCTACCCGATGGCCTTCCGTTCACGATCATATTGACCTGATCGAGACGACAAAAGCCTATATGGAGAAAGTTCTGCTCTAATCTGGACGATTGTCAACGTATTCTTGCACAAAACCCAATGCTGTGGGTTCCGTGCAACTATTCGCAGCGTAAGGCCGGGCGTTCGCTGCCGATGGCTTTGCGCCTCAGTCCGAAGCAGATCGAGCATCTGACGGTTTATATCGCTGGCACACCTGCTCACCAGGCGGCCCGCGATGGGACCATGATGTCCTGAGCAGGATGATTTTCTTGTCGTTAACGACACGACGGGTCGAATTTCGGGCAGCCCCTCACTTCTGCAACCCGAACATTGTTTGATGTCGACATACGGTCCGGGGGATTGCTGCTGCCCGCATAAAAGCGTGACAAAAAAAGCAGGCCGGGCGCATCACGGCGCCTGGCCTGCCGTCAGCCGGAATACGGGGCGAGGGGGACTAGTCCTCGCCCGCCTCCGCGGCATCAGGGGCATTCGGGACGAAGTGATAGGTCTCGTACGGGTGGTCGGAGAAGGATAGCCGCGGGTTGTCGGGCAGGCCGTAGAATTCCAGCTGCGTGAACGGTCCGCCTTCGCGCGCCGCCGTGACCTTTTCGTAGAGGTTCGGTCCGATTTGTTCCCACGCGGTGGTTCCGTCATAGCTTTCCACCAGCACGAGATGCGGTTCGGGCATCGAAACCTTGAGGTCGTATTCGGCGCGCGGCTCCTTGCTGTAATCGCGGCGGTTACTGCGATAGGCGCCCAGCGGAGGCTGCACCGCATCGGTCCCGGTCCAGCGCGGGGTCGGTTCTTCGGAGAATACGCGGCCAAGGATCGCATGGCCCAGATCGGTGCGCCCCGCGCCGCTTTCCTGCCCGCCGGTTGTCGATACGAAGAAGCCGAAACCGTGTTCGGGCGCGATGATCAGGTCGGAATGGAAGTCCCCGGTGTTGCCCGCATGGCCGACGAGCCGCGGGCCGGCTTCGTTATAGACGAGGAAACCATGCGCCATGCCCGGCAGGTTCGGCGTGTTGGCGAAGGAATCGCTGAAGAGGAATTCCACCGACTCCGGCTTCAATATGCGCGCATCGCCCAGTTGTCCCCGGTTCAGCATGGCCAGCATGAATCGCGCCATATCGGGCGCGGTGGCGGCCACCGATCCCGCCGGCAGGACGGGGCTGACGAATTCATAGGGCTGGGCCACGAACTGGCCGTCCTCGAGCGTATAGCCCAGAGCCATGTTCGCCTTCAGCGAGGCGGGCAATGGCTCGCGGAAGGTGGAGGCGTTCATCCCGAGCGGCCTAAAGATATGCTTCTCGACATAGTCGGCGAAAGGCTCGCCCGAAACACGCTCTACTATATAGCCTGCGATGACCGAGCCATAGTTGGAATAGGACACCTCGGTCCCCGGTGCCCACATGCGGTCCGGAATGTTCTCCTTCATCCAGTCGGCATAATAGGGCAGGTTTTCCGGATCGCGCACGATGATGCCGCCAATGTCGCTGAGGCCCGGCGTGTGCTGGAACAGGTCGCGCACGCGGATCGGCGGGCCGTCGAAGGGCGGCAGGTCGTAATCGAGATATTTGGCAACATCGTCGTCGAGGCTGACATGCCCCGCCTCGATCTGTTGCATCAGCGCGGTCCAGGTGAAGAGCTTGGACACCGAACCGGGCCGGAACAGGGTCTGCATCGGATCGACCGGCCGGTCCTGATCGATATCCGCATAGCCATAGCCGCGGGTGAACAGGATCTGCCCGTCATGCACCACCGTCACCACCGCGCCCGCAACCTCGCGAGAGGCGATCTGTTCGACCATGACGCCGTCGACGAAATCCTGCAGCCCGCCGAGATGCGCGTCGGGATCGAAGGCGGTGGCGGCGACCGGGGCGGTTTGTGCTGCGGCGGCGGGACACGCAAGTGGAGCAGCCGCGAGAAGCGCAAAGGTGAGACGCGATGCGGTCGTGAAAACCGGCATCCGGTTGCGGCCAATAGCAAACATGATTCCACCTCCGTAAATTTTCTGTTTGGAAACCTAACCGATATCCGGGACAGGTCAACCGTGAGAGCGCCTAACCCCTAAAGCAGCCGTGGAGGCTACAAATCCGGCCCATATCCGGGGGTTTCTGTAGCGAAATCCTGTCTCTTTGCCCCGCCAACGATCGGTCCATTTGACAATTTCTAAACAGGCGTCATCATCCTGATTTGAAATGACGCAGCCGGCGCATTGCGCTTTGGCCGCGTTGGCCAGAGGGGAAGTCTTGATGAAATCGACCCAATCGCGCCGCTCTGCGCTCAAGCTTTCCGCCGGGGCAGCGGCTGCGGCGTTCATGATCAACAAGGGCAGCTATGCGCTGGCCGCCGCGCCGGGCCGCACCTATTCGCGGCGCGCGATGGATCTTGTGAACGAGGCGCTGGTGATCGACATGCTGGCCCCGCTCAAGATCGATTTTCGCGAGGACTTCTTCGACGAGCCTTTCGACGCGAAATCGCTGGAGGAATTCAAGTCGTCGGGCATCACCGGTTTCCACCAGGCGGTTGGGCTGGGAGGATTTAACGGCAAGGACCAGGCGATGGAGTATCTGGGCCGCTGGTCGTACTACATCGGCAGCCAGTCCGACCACTTCACACTGGTCGACAAGGCGCCGGACCTGGAACGCGCGAAGGCCGATGGCAAGATCGCCGTCATTCTAGGCATCCAGAACGCCGACCAGTTCCAGAAGCCCGCCGATGTCGAATATTTCTACCGCATGGGGCTGCGCTGTGCGCAGCTGACCTATAACAGCCAGAACTTCATCGGATCGGGTTCGACCGACAGGGTCGATGGCGGGCTCACCAATTTCGGCGCCGCCATCGTCGAGGAAATGAACCGCGTGGGGATGCTGGTCGACGTCTCGCATTGTGCGGAGCGCACGACGATGGACGCGATCGAGGCCTCGCCCAAGCCCATCGCGATCACCCATTCCAATTGCCGTGCGATCAATCCGCATGTCCGCAACAAGAGCGACGAGGCAATCCAGATGCTCGCGGCAAAGGGCGGGGTCATGGGCATCACCGAAGTACGCATGTTCGTCAGCAAGGACGAACCCGTCACCGTCACCGACATGGCCACGCATATCGACCATGTCGCGAAGCTGGTGGGGATCGAACATGTCGGGATCGGCTCCGACTCCGACCTCAACGGCTATGACGATATGCCTGCCGACCAGAACAAGATGCTGCGCAAGGCATATGACCAGACGGCCTATGCATTCCGCGAGAAGATCGACACCGACGGCTTCGATCACCCGCTCAAGACCTATGACCTGACCGAGGAGTTGATCCGACGCGGCTACTCGGACGAGAATATCAAGCTGGTGCTGGGTGGCAATTTCAGGCGGCTGCTGGGCGATACGTGGATTTGATCGGGGCATGGTCCGGGAGAGGGGAATGGAAATGACGATCCGCAACGGGTTTGCCGCGCTGACGCTTCCGCTGTTGTTCGGCTGTGCGACAATGTCCGGCGAAGCGCTGGAAGCGGACGACGCCTATGACCTCGTGATCCGGGGCGGCACGATCTACGACGGGTCGGGCGGCGCGCCTTATATCGGCGATGTTGCGGTGGAAGGCGACCGGATCGTGGCGGTGGGCATCTTTTCGGGCGCGGCGGACAGGGTCGTCGATGCATCGGGCAAGGCCGTCGCCCCCGGCTTCATCAACATGCTGAGCTGGGCCAATCGCTCGCTGCTGGAAGACGGGCGCGGCATGTCCGACCTGAAACAGGGCATCACGCTGGAAGTGTTCGGCGAGGGCTGGACGATGGGCCCGTTGAACGACGCGATGCGCGGCGAAATGGCCGAGGAATTGGGCACGGCCCCCGGCTGGACGACGCTGGGCGGATATCTCGACACGCTGGCGGATCGCGGCGTCTCGCCCAATGTCGCCAGCTTCGTCGGCGCGACGACGATCCGCATTCACGAGCTTGGCGAGAAGGACGTCGATCCCACGCCCGAACAGCTGACTCGCATGAGAGCGCTGGTGCGGCAGGCGATGGAGGAAGGCGCGATGGGCGTCGGCAGCGCGCTGATCTATGCGCCCGCCAATTATGCCGAGACGCCCGAACTGGTCGCGCTGGCGAGCGAGGCGGGGCGCTGCGGCGGCATGTATATCAGCCACATGCGGTCCGAAGCCGACAATATCGGCGAGGCCATCGACGAGGTCATCACGATTTCCCGCGAGGGCGGATTGCCGGCCGAGATCTATCATCTGAAACTCGCCGGAAAGCGCAACTGGACCAGGCTGCCCGAAGTGGTCGCACAGATCGAGGAAGCACGCGCGTCCGGCCTTCGCATCACCACCAACATGTATCTCTATACCGCGGGCGGGACGAGCCTCGATGCGGTGATCCCGCCATGGGCACATAGCGGCGGACGCGAGGCGATGGTCGAACGCTTGCGAGATCCGGCGACCCGTGCGCGCATCCTTGCCGATATGCGCGCGGAGGAGAACGACTGGGAAAACCTGCTGCGCGCCGCGGGCGGGGGCGAAGGCGTTCTGCTGGTCGAGGCCGAGACGGCGGAGGCCGAGCCGCTGCTGGGCAAGACGCTGGCCGAGATCGCGGCGGAGCGCGGCACCAGCATCGAGGACACGGTGATCGATCTCGTCATTGCGGACGGCGGGATCGGCGCGGTCTATTTCATGATGTCCGAAGACAATGTGAAGGCTCAGACCGCGCTGCCGTGGATGAGCTTTGGCTCGGACGCAAGCGCTCCGGCGGCGGAGGGCGAGGCGCTGGAGAGCGCGGTCCATCCGCGCACCTATGGGAACTTCGCGCGGCTGCTGGGCAAATATGTGCGCGAGGACAAGGCTTTGCCGCTGGAGCAGGCGATCCATGGCCTGACCGGACTGCCTGCATCGAACCTGGGCTTGCGGGGCAGGGGGCAGCTTACCCCCGGATATCAGGCCGATATCGTGGTGTTCGATCCGGCAACGATCACCGATCACGCCACCTATGCGCAGCCGCACCAATATGCGGCCGGCGTGCGCGACGTGTTCGTGAACGGTACGCAGGTCATCGCGGCGGGCGAGCATACGGGTGCGGCACCTGGCAGGGTGGTGCGCGGGCCCGGCTGGACCGGATGGCCCGATGGCGGGGCCTGCGCGAACTGAGCCGGTCGCGTCGTCGGCGTGATCAGCCGTGCAGGTCCATCAGCGAATCCATCAGCCCTTCGCCCGCGCTGGAACACATGCCCAGCACCACGGCCTCGTCGCAGCCGTCGGCGGCGACATAGGCGTGGCCCATGTTGGAATCGAGATAGATCCCTTCGCCCGCGTGCAGCACCACGGTGTCGTAGAATTCCGAATGCACCTCGATCGCGCCCTCGATCACATAGATGAATTCCTCGCCCGGATGGTGAACCAGCTCGCCGAATTCGCTGGCGCTGCGGGCGCGGATGCGGGTGATGATCGGGATCATGCGCTTTTGCCGCAGATCGGTGCAGAGGTAGAAGTAATCGTAATTGTCGGTCGTGACCCGCACCGCCTTGTCCAGCGTGGCAAGGCTGCGGCGGCCAGTGACCTGCGGTATCGCCTCGTCGGACTGCTCGGCGAACAGATCGGACATGCGGATGTTCAGCCGCTGGCTGACTTGCTGCAACTTGTCATAGCTCAGCGTCAGTCGGTCATGCTCGACCTTGGACAGGGTCGAGACGGGGATGCCCGACTGCTCGCTCATTTCCTTGAGCGTCCAGCCATTCCGGGACCGAATGCCGCGCATCACTTGCCCCAGAGTGGGCGGTTTCTCACGCGTGGCCATCAGATTTGCAATTCCAAGTTTGACAATTTTCCAATCAGGATCATTATGTCCCCCACGGGCTGAACTTTCAGCGCAGTCTAGGCGGAAGGGCGAAGGCCCGCAAGATCGGCAGAAAGCAAGAGGGGTAGGTTATGCATTTTGTCCGGGTGTTGATCGTGCTGATGGGCCTGCTGGGTCTGGGCGCGCTTGCGGCGCAGGTTCCCCAATTGCAGCCGGAAACGGCGATGGAGCAGGCTCCGCCATCACAGCCGAGCCCGGAGGGCGTAGCTACGCTGAACAGGCAGGACGTGACCGCGTGGCTCGACGGTTTCATGCCCTATGCGCTGGATCATGGCCGGATTGCCGGCGCGGTCGTCGTGGTCGTCAAGGACGGCGAGACGATCGCCGAGAAGGGCTATGGCTATGCCGATCTGGCCGAGCGTGAGCCGGTCGATCCGCAGACCACGCTGTTCCGCCCCGGTTCGGTGTCCAAGCTGTTCACCTGGACCGCGGTGATGCAGCAGGTCGAGGCGGGGAAGATCGACCTCGACGCCGACATCAACACCTATCTCGATTTCGAAGTGCCGCATTACGAGGGCAGGCCCGTCACCATGCGGCACCTGATGACACATACGGCGGGGTTCGAGGAATCCGTCCGGCACCTTATCAGCGACCGGCCCGACGCGATCATGCCGTTGCGGCAATTCGTCATCGAAGATCTGCCCGCGCAGGTCTATGCGCCCGGCACGACGCCAGCCTATTCGAATTACGGCACCGCGCTTGCGGGCTATATCGTTGAGCGCGTCAGCGGGATGACGTTCGATGACTATATCGATCAGCGCATTTTCACGCCGCTGGGCATGCAATATGCGACCTTCCGCCAGCCTTTGCCCGACAGGCTGCAGCCCTTCATGTCGAAGGGCTATGTCGACGTGACCCAGGCGCCCAAGGATTACGAGCTGGTGATCCCGGCCCCAGCGGGCAGCCTTGCGGCCAGCGGTTCGGCCATGGGCAAGTTCATGATCGCGCATCTCGCCAATGGCGGGCCGATCCTTCAGCCCCAAACCGCGCGGGAGATGCATGACTACCGCGCGCCGGGCGTGGGTCCGCTCAACACCATGGCGCTGGGTTTCTATGAACAATGGGTCAATGGCCGCCGCGCCATTGCCCATGGCGGCGACACGCAATGGTTCCACAGCGACCTTTGGCTGTTCCCCGAAGAGAACGTGGGCGTCTATATCTCGGTCAACAGCGCCGGCAGGAACGGCGCGGCGAGCGCAATCCGCAGCGCGCTATTCCACAATTTCGCCGACCGCTATTTCCCGGCGCCCGACGATCTGACGCCGATCGACGCGGAAACCGCGCGCCAGCATGCCGAGATGATGGCCGGGACCTATGTTTCCAGCCGCGGCTCGTTCACCAATTTCATGAGCGTTCTGGGACTTGCCGGCGGGATCGAAGTAACCGTCGGACCGGATGGCGCGCTGATGGTACCGGGTCTGGACGGTATCGCCGCGGGCGCACGCGACTGGATAGAGGTCGCACCCTTCGTATGGCGCGACCGCGCAACCGGCGAACGTCTGGCCGCCACCGTCGAGAATGGCGAGGTAAAGCGCTTCAGCATCGACGCGGTATCGCCCTTCATGGTGATGGAACCGGCACCCGCCGCGACCAATCCGGCCTGGCTGATGCCGGTCGTTCTGGCCGCGCTGTTCATCGTGGTGCTGGCTGCGCTCGCATGGCCGTTGCGCGCCATCGTTCGCCGCCGATTCAGCGCCGAATTCATGCTTCAGGGTCGCGCGCTGACCGCCTTTCGCCTGTCGCGCCTGTTTGCGTGGCTGGTCATCCTTGCGGTTGCGGGATGGGTGGCGCTGGTCATGGCCTTTTCGGCTGATATCGGTGCAATCGGCGGCCCGCTCGACTGGCTGATCACCCTGCTGCGCATCCTGACGCCGCTTGCCGCGCTTGGCCTGATCATCACTGCGGGCTGGCACCTGTGGCTTTGTATTCGCGGCAAGCAGCGCTGGACAATGGTGCTCGGCGCGGTGCTGCTTCTGCTTGCGGGACTGGTCTTCGGATGGGTCACAATTCAGTTCAATCTCTACGGCTTTGGCATGGTGTATTGATGGAAGGATCATGCGCCATGGCAGGTTGCCTTATCGTCTCAGGCCACTATTCTCCATTTGGAAAACCGGCCTATTCCTTTGCCTTTATCCGGGACTGACATGAACGCGCCATCGCAAACGCTCGCCGGCTCATTGAACCTGCCGCAGCCCTATCTTCTCTTTCTCGGCGACGTTGCGGAGCCCAGCTTTGCCAAGACCGCGTTCGGCCTTGCCCATTGGGCCAGCGACCGCTGCGTGGGCGAGCTTGCGATCGGCGGCTCGGCGCTTTCGGTCGGCCTGACGCCGATGACACCCGCCGAAGCGGTGGCCGCAGGGGGCAAGGCGCTGGTGATCGGCGTCGCCAATTCTGGCGGCGTCATTCCCGAAAGCTGGCAGGCAACGCTGGTCGAGGCACTGGACGCCGGCCTCGACATCGTCAGCGGGCTGCATGTCCGGCTTGGCGCGATCCCGGCGATTGCCGAGGCGGCCAAGCGCAATGGCCGCCGCCTGATCGACGTGCGTACGCCGCCAGCGGGCATCCCGGTTGGAACCGGACGCAAGCGGTCGGGCAAGCGCCTGCTCGCCGTCGGCACCGATTGCGCGGTGGGCAAGAAATACACCGCGCTCGCCATTCACCGCGCGATGGCCGAAAGGGGGATCGACGCCGATTTCCGTGCGACTGGCCAGACCGGCATCATGATCGCGGGCGGCGGAATTCCCATGGATGCAGTCATCTCGGATTTCGAGGCCGGGGCCGCCGAGGTACTCAGCCCCGATGCGCCTGCCGGGCACTGGGACGTGATCGAAGGGCAGGGGTCGCTGTTCAACCCATCTTTCGCCGCGGTCACACTGGGCCTGCTGCATGGCAGCCAGCCCGACGTGTTCGTGGTCTGCCACGATCCCGCGCGCAAGGCGATGCTGGGCATCGACGGGTTCGGCCTGCCGCCGGTCGAGGAGGTGATCGACATGACGGTCCGTCTGGGCAAGCTGACCAATCCGGACATCCGCTGCGGCGGGATCAGCTTCAACACAGGCTCCTATTCGGCCGAGGAAGCGGATCGCCTGATCGCGCGCGAAAGCGACCGGCTGGGCATCCCGGTTGCCGACCCCGTCCGGGGCGGGCGGGCCTTCGACGCGCTGGTCGACCATTGCCTCGCGTGAGCGAGCAACCCGCTAAGGCTGGCGTCTTCAGGCGCTATCTGCTCCCTGCGCTGGCGCTGAAGGGTGTCATCATCGGCGGCGGCTATTCCACCGGGCGCGAGCTGATCGAATATTTCCTCACCATAGGTCCGGTGGGCGCGATGCTCGCCATGGCGGTGGCCGCCGCGATGTGGAGCCTGATCGCGGCGATGACATTCGCGCTGGCGCATCATTTCCGCAGCTACGACTACCGCGCTTTCATCGAACGCCTGCTGGGCCGCGCGGCGGTGATTTTCGAGATCTGCTTCCTGCTGTTCTCGATCCTGCTGCTCGCCGTCTTCGGCGCGGCCGCGGGAGAGCTGGGCGTCAGCCTGTTCCGTCTTCCGGCGCTGGTCGGCACCGTGGCGCTGGCCGTGTGCATCGCGATCATCGCCGGACTGGGCGAAAACGCGGTCGAGGCGATGTTCAAATATGTCTCGATGCTGCTCTACACCGTCTATGCGGCGTTTCTGGTGCTTGCGCTGACCAGTTTCGGCGACCGCATCTCGGCCAGCTTTGCCGCCGGAGGGATCGAGCCGGGCTGGGCGTTGTCGGGCGTGACCTATGGCGCCTATAACATCGTGGCGGCGGTGATGATCCTGCCCGTGCTTCAGCACCAGACCTCGCGGCGGCAGGCCTTTGTCGCGGGGGCTATCGCCGGTCCGATGGCAATGCTGCCCGCGCTGTTCTTCCTGATCGCGATGGTCGGTTTCTATCCGCAGATCCTGACCGAAACGCTTCCGTCCGACTATCTGCTGCAGCGCATGGGAAGCCCGGCATTCCGCTTCGTCTTTCAGCTGATGGTGTTCGGCGCCCTGCTGGAAAGCGGGGTCGGGGTGATCCATGCGCTTAACGAACGCGCCCTGGCGTTTCGCGCGGCACGCAAGGGAAAGGGGCCGGCGCCGCGATGGTTCCGCCCCGCGCTGACGCTGGCCATTCTGGCTGGCTGTATGTTCGTGGCCAGCCGGATCGGGCTGGTCGACCTGATCGCCTCGGGCTATCGGCTGATGGCCTATGTGTTCCTGGCAACCTTCGTCCTTCCGCTGATGACAGTGGGCGTATACCGGCTGTTCCGGTCCTCAGCGCAAAGTCACAAGACGAGCGAGCAACCCGCATGACCCGCCCTAATCCGCTTCTCTCGCTTGCTACATTGGCCCTGCTGGCCGGCTGCGCCGTGGCCCCCAATACCGCCCCGATGCAGGCCGATCCGCAGCAGGTGCACCGCGATCTGCTGGTGCTCGACACCCACCTCGACACGCCGGTCAACTTCGGGCGCGAAGGCTGGGATTTCGCCGCGAGTCACAGTTTCGAAAGCGATGTCGCGCAGGTCGATCTTGGCCGCATGGCGCAGGGTTATCTCGATGGCGGGTTCTTCGTCACCTTCACCGATCAGGGCCCGCTGACTGCCGAGGGCTATCGCGACGCGCTGGCCTTCGCTCGCGGGCGGTCGGACGCGATCGACCGGGAAATCGCCCGCCATCCCGATATGATCCGCCTTGCGACCAGTGCCGCAGAGGTCGAGAGCCTTGCCGCGGCAGGCACACTGGTCGCGCTGAAGAGCATCGAGAACAGCTATCCGCTGGGCGAGGATGTCTCGCTGCTGGAGGAATTCTACCGGCGCGGCGTCCGCATGGCGGGACCGGTGCATTCGGGCACCAACCAGTTCGCCGATTCCGCCACCGACGATGCGCGCTGGAACGGGCTGAGCCCGCTGGGCCGCGAATGGGTGGCCGAGATGAACCGGCTGGGCATGGTGATCGACGGCAGCCATTCTTCGGATGCCGCGTTCGACCAGCTTGTCGAACTGTCGAAAACACCGATCATCCTGTCGCACAGCTCGCCGCGCTGGGCGTTCGATCATCCGCGCAACCTTGACGATGCAAGGATCAAGCGCCTGGCGGAATCGGGCGGGGCAATCTGCATGTCGACCATCTTCATGAGCGAGATGCAGATGGGGCCCGAACGCTCTGAACTGTTCGATCAATATGGCCATATCGCCAGCATGAGCCCCGAAGAGCAGCAGGATTTGACCCGCAGGACACGCGCACTGGATGCGGCGGATCCGCTGTGGACCATCGATTTCGACCGTTACATGCAGGCGTTGTTGCACGTGATCGACGTGGCGGGGACGGATCATGTCTGCTTTGGCGCGGACTGGGACGGCGGCGGCGGTGTCGAGGGACTGATGGAGATCTCTGCCTTGCCCAGTATCACCGAAAGCCTGCTCGCGGCGGGATATTCGGCCGAGGATATCGAGAAGATGACCAGCGGAAACGTGCTGCGCATCATGCGCGCCGCCGAAGCCGCGGCGCGGTAGCAGGGACGCCATGTCGGAACCCGATACGCTCGACCGGTATGAGAAGCAGATCCTCGCGCTGTTGCAGGAGGATGCCTCGCTCTCGACATCGGCGGTGGCGGAGAAGGTCGGGCTGTCGTCCTCGCCCTGCTGGCGGCGGATCGACCGGTTGGAGCGCGAGGGCTTCATCAAGCGGCGCGTCGCGATTGCCGACCGCAAGAAGCTGGGCCTCAACGCCCATATCTTCGCGCAGGTGAAGCTGAACGCGCATGGCCGCGCCAATCTCGACGAGTTTTCCAAGGCGATACAGGGCTTTCCGCAGGTGCTGGAATGCTATGTGATGATGGGATCGGTCGATTTCCTGCTGCGCATCGTCGCGCCCGATATCGAGGCCTATGAGCGCTTCTTCTTCGATTGCCTGTCGCAATTGCCCGGCGTGCAGGAGGTCAATTCGACCGTCGCGCTGTCAGAGATCAAGGCGACGACGGCTCTGCCGGTTCCGTAGTACCGCGGCCCGGGGCAAAATTCGCCCGGTTTGATGAATATTGCGGTGAGATCATTCCGAGACAGCACGCGCCGGCCCGCAAATAGAACAGCAATACCGTTCGAAATCCCCGACAAGACTCCTCGACACAAAGGAGTTTCCATGTCCGAACTGACCAGTCTTGCCGCCCACCCAGCCGGTTCCCCGCCCAAGGCTGTGCACATGATTTCCGATCCCGAAAGCGGTCTGGAAGGGGTCATCGTGCTGCATTCCACGCGCCGCGGTCCGGCGGCGGGCGGGTGCCGGTTCTGGCACTATCCCGACATCAGGGCCGCGACGCGCGATGCGTTCCGCCTGGCAGAGGGCATGGCCTACAAGAACGCCATGGCCGACCTGCCGCTGGGCGGGGGCAAGGCGGTGCTTCGCCTGCCGTCAAAGCCGTTCGACCGCAGCCGCCTGTTCGAAGCCTTTGGTCGCGAGGTCGCCCGGCTGGGCGGGTCCTATGTCACCGCAGAGGATGTCGGAACCAGCGTCGCCGACATGGAGGACGTGCGCAGCCACACTGATCATGTCGCCGGATTGTCAGCGCGGTCCGGCAGGCCCGGCGGCGATCCCTCGCCATGGACGGCGCTGGGCGTGTTCCTGTCGATGGAGGAAGCCGTGCGCCGCAAATTCGGATCGGACCTGCGCGGAATGACCGTGGCGGTGCAGGGGCTGGGCCATGTCGGGTCGCATTTGTGCCGCCTTCTGGACCGTGCGGGCGCGCGTCTGGTGGTCGCGGACATGCGCCGCGACGTGGCAGAGGCCGTCGCGCAAGAATGTCATGCCAGCGTGGTGTCGCCCGATGCCGTTCTTGGCGCGGATTGCGATGTGTTCGCCCCCTGTGCGCTGGGTGCCGTCATCGATGCGCAATCGGTTGTCAGGCTGAGGGCCCGCGTCGTGTGCGGAGCCGCCAATAACGTACTTGCCACCGATGCCGATGGCGACAGGCTGGCTGAGCGCGGTGTGCTCTATGCGCCCGATTATGTCGTCAACTCTGGCGGGATCGTGAACGTCGCGGGCGAATATCTCGGCTGGACGCAGGTCGAGGTCGAGCGCCGGGTGAAGGAAACCGGCCAGCGCCTGTCCGCCGTTTTCGACCTTGCGGACGAACGGAAACTGCCCCCGCATCGCGCGGCCGATGCGCGGGCACGCGAACTGATCGGCCTGCCGCCGGGGAGGGTGAAGGCGGCATGAGCGGGCAGGTCCGCATAAGCGCTGTCGCAGTGTCCGACAGCGGGCTGCTGTGCAAAATGCTGGGCTATTTCGCGCAGCTCGACCTGCCGGCGCCCGAACTGATACCAACCTGCACTGATCAGAACCTACGGGCCCATTT
>CEOS01136671.1_pt1 | contig 84103 bp, 79 predicted proteins | sample 530601 | NCBI WGS metagenome assembly CEOS01 (sample SAMEA2620666, study PRJEB7988) | marine metagenome | biome: marine biome (ENVO:00000447); feature: mesopelagic zone (ENVO:00000213); material: "saline water (ENVO:00002010), including plankton (ENVO:xxxxxxxx)" | depth 1000 m
CAGAAGTAGCCAATTTTTACTAGTATTATTTCTTTTTTCTTGTAAAGATTCTTGTGACGAAAAATTTTTAAAAATTATTGATCATGTTAGAAATAACAATTATGATGAGGTTAAAAAGTATATGGAAAGTGGTAAAAGTGCAACGGAGAGTTGTTATGACTATAAAGGAGGCAAATTTGGTTCATCAACCTCATTAATAAATAAATGTATACAATTTGAAAAATTAGATTTATTGAAACTGATATTGAATTATGAAAATAACTTAGATAATTATTCAAAAAGTGAAATTTTACGTATAGCACTTAATGAAAAAGATAAGGTATTTGTATATAAATTAGTGAATAAATATAATGCACACATATATATAAATGGACATAATGAATTTTTAAAGATAGAAAAACTGAAAATTCTAAAAGAAGCTAATTATAACTTTAATTATACTGATCCTTTTGGAAACACATTGTTAATTGATATTATACAACATTCAAAATTAGAAGAAAAAAAACTATTAAAAATAGTAAAATATCTTATTGAAGTAGGGGTGAAAACAAATATTAAAAACAATAATGGAAAAACAGCCTACGATGTAGCCGTCAATAAAAATGTTAAAGAATTTTTGAAAGATTACAGGTAATTTTATGAAATTAAAACACTTAAAAACCCTCCTAAGAAGGAGTAGCCAATTTTTCCTACTCTTTTTTTTATTTTTTTCCTGTGCCCCTAATTGTTCGCAAGAAGAGCTGAAAATATTTGAAGAGGCCGAAAAGGGTAACTTGCCAGCAGTAAAGCAGTATTTAGAAAATGGAGGTGACTCTATTTTGGATTGTCACAATACTGCAGGAGGTAAATTTGGTTCTCGTAAGTGGTTATATATCTCAATATGTAAATCTAATTCTTTAGAGCTCATTGAATATTATTTATCAAAAGAGATACCTTTTGAAACTGAAAAAAAAATGTTTTATTATTTTTTAGGGAAAAATAATAAAACATTTTTAAAATACTTCATTGAAAAAAAACATTATCCATTAAAACAACCAAATAATTGTTTCTATATTGGTATGTTATCCTGTTTTAAAATACTCAATGATCTTGATTATAATTTCAATTGGATAGACCCCGAAGATGGCAATAATATATTAATGAAATATGCAAAATGCCCTGCTACGGAAAATGAAGAAGAGTTAATTGAAATTATAAAATACTTTATAAAAATAGGGGTGAAAACTGACATTAAAAACAATAATGGGAAAACAGCCTATGATATTGCCGTCAATAAAAGGGTTAAAGAATATTTGAAAGATTACAGGTAATTTTATGAAATTGAAACACTTAAAAACCCTCCTAAGCAGAAGTAGCCAATTTTTACTAGTATTATTTCTTTTTTCTTGTAACTAAAAATTTTTAAGCATTATTGATCACGCTAGAAATAACAATTAGGACGAGGTTAAAAAGTATATGGAAAGTAGTAAAAGTGCAACGCAGAGTTGCTATGACTATAAAGGGGATAAATTTAGTTCATCAACCTCATTAATAAGTAAATGTATACAATTAAAAAATTAGATTTTTTGAAACTGATATTTAATTATGAAAATACAGAGTAAAAGGAAAAATGAATGATGCTATTAGGGGTGGAATAATTGGACCTGTTAAAGAAACAAAAAAGAATAGTCGATTCTTTCAACAAATACTACTTGGTGCAAATATTATGGAAGGATGTAACTAACTAAAATAGGCACTAGACCATTCAAAATTTAACAAAATGGGAATATGAAGATTGGCAAGTATATTTAACAAGAATTGAAGAAAAAATAATAAAATAATGAAGTTTGAAGTTTACGATTATAGTTGGGAAAAATTAAGATATCTAAAAAACGATATTAATCAAAATATTTTAGGAATTTCTCCAAAATATATTAAATGGAATTTCAACAATCAAAATTTTATAATTAACACTAAAGATCCATCGGCGAATTTTGTGTTGATAGGTGAAGACTATTTAATATTACAATACAGAGAAAAAAGCGAAGAATATCCCTATCCTCGCAATATGGTAATCTATAATTTTAATGCAGTTGTGGAGCATGTCGTAGAAGTTCCATTCTTAAAAACTCCTGAAGTAGCTTTTAACCACCAAAACTTGCAAGCCAGTTTTGATGGTTTTATGCGTTTAGATAGAAAAGATGATACTTCCCCTTATGAAATACTAATAGACAATCAACGCCATGTACTGGTTAGCCTATATGATGAAAAGCATGGGGATTCATTTGATGATCGTGCAGGAAAGCCCCACGAGTTACAAGCCCTAAATGTAGAAACCGGAAAGTTTCACCCTACTTGGTGCAAATATTATGGAAGGATGTAAGTAATCGATATCAATTAAAAATCATGAACAAAAATTTTTTAGAAGGTCCAGAGATTACCCAATTGGTAAAACAGGCCCGTCAACTAAGAGAAAGCAAAAAGCAATTTTCAGATATTTATGATGAGGATGGTAACCAATATATAGATTTGGTACAAGAAGGCGGTGGTGTTTTGGGCATTGCTTTAGTAGGTTACACTTATATTTTAGAACAAGCTGGAATACGATTTTTTAGTTTAGCAGGAACTTCTGCAGGTGCTATTAATACCCTATTTATGGCCGGAATTTCAAATATAGGAGATCCCGTTGCCGTTAAAATCCTGAATATTTTAAGTAATCAAAATCTATTTGATTTTGTAGATGGCCCACGAGGTATTAAACGTCTTATTCAACGAAAAGTAGATGGCAAAGGCGGACTTATACCTGGATTATTATGGAATAGTTTATCTATTTACTTTCAGTTAAAAAGAAATTTAGGACTAAATCCCGGTAAGAATTTTGAAAACTGGATGGGAAACCATCTAGCCAAAGAAGGTATTCATACTTATGGAGACTTAAAGAAAAGAAGAAAAAAGTTACCTGTATTATATCATCGCTTTCAAAAGGAAATTACACCCGCACAATTAGCCGTTGTAACTTCAGAAGTAACCACGCATACCAAAGTAGATTTTCCGAGAATGGGTAAACTATACTGGGAAAACCTAGAAGAAATCTGTCCTGCTAAATTTGCTAGGGCTTCTATGGCCGTACCTTATTTTTTCTACCCTTATGTAGTAAAAAATATTCCTAACCAAGGAAAAGAAAATCAAGAAAATTGGATAAAATATGCCGGATACAGCGGTGATGTTCCCCCGGAAGTAAAATTTGTAGATGGCGGATTATTGTCTAATTTTCCTATTAATATTTTTCACGAAAAAAAAATACCTTCAAGACCTACATTTGGGGTTAGACTAAGTGTTTATAGAAAAAATTATAGTCAAGCAAACGGGTTTTTTAGTTTTGGAGGGGCTATGATTAGTACCATGAGACAAATTTATGATTACGATTTTATCCTTAGAAATCCTGATTATAAAAATCTAATTTGTCATATCGATGCAGATGATGAATTTAATTGGTTAAATTTTAATATGGAATTTAGTAGACAAAAAGAATTGTTTTTATTGGGAGCAAAAAAAGGACTGGAATTCCTTGAAAAATTCAATTGGGAAGAATACAAAAAAATAAGATCACAATTAATTAAATAAAATACTTATAACTAACAGTAAGTATTACTCTGAAAAATTATTAAATTAGGGGACTCAACCTTTAAAAATTTCATAAATTATGCTTGTCTTATTAGATAATGGTCACGGGGGGCTCATTAATGGGGTTTATCAAACTCCCGGAAAAAGAAAAGATTGGGGGGAAAGCGGAATCATATATGAAGGGGAGTTTAATCGTTCTATTGTTAATGGATTAATTGAAAAACTTACCCAATTAGGAATTAATTATGTGAATATAGCACCAGAATATAGAGACGTAAGTTTATCTACCCGAGTAAATAGAGCAAATAATTATAGTGGAGAAGATTGTTTTTACCTAAGCATACATTCCAATGCTGGAGGAGGACAAGGTAGCGAGGTATATACTTATTATGGTGAATCTACAAGCGATCAAATCGCAACCATTTGGGGAGAAGAGTTTAAAAAAGAATTTCCCAATAAGCCCTTACGTACCGATTATAGTGATGGCGATTTAGATAAAGAAGCAAACTTTTATGTCTTAAGGAAAACATGGATGCCAGCTATTTTAACGGAGAATTTTTTTATGGATAATTTTCTGGAATTTTCAGAAATCCTCATGACAGCAGAAGGAAGACAAAAAATTATCAACTATCATTTAAATACCATACTCAGAGTAAAAAATGAAATTTTTTAAACCAAATAAAATGATGAAGAAACTAAAACTCTTTTATGTAGTCATCTTAGCAAGCCTATTATCAATTTCTTGTGAAAGCATAAAAACCGCAGCTTTCGATCAATATTCCTATCAAAAAGCTACAGAAATTAAAGTAGAGTCCAATCATCTTATAGAAAATGCCACTAATCCTTATGGCAACTATGAAACAGAAGTTGAAGAACTACTTTCTGACTTAGATAAAATCATAGAATACGAAAAAAATAAACCCTATAATGATGTAAGTTTACAACTATGGCAAATCCTTTCCGATGATGAACGTAACCTATTGGCCGGTTTTTTAAAACGCTGGAAAGAAAAGGGACAGATGTCAGAGGTTTTCGTAAGCGAAGCGAAATCACAAGTGATGGAAGCTATAGATTTAATAATTCAATATGAAGCCAATAAAAATAAACAATCAAAAGAACAATTAATAAGTTTAATAAATAACTACTAGGCTATGGACTTTGACGAAATATTAAAACAACTGAAGGAAAACTTACTAAAATTAGTGAATGACGAATATGAAGATTTTAAAGGTTCTGGAGAAAAAGTTGTCAATGACTTTTTAAATAATTCAAAACAAAAATTAGAAAAGTGGACTAATTTGTTAGCCAATGAAATGATTACCCTCGAAGAATACGAATGGTTATTAAAAAGCCAAAAAGATCTTTTTGAAATGAATGCTTTATATACTGCCGGTATTTCTAAAATAAAGCTTGAAAGATTTAAAAATAAATCCATCAAGACCATTGTAGATGTAGTTACAAGAATAGTTTTATAGGAAAAGTTTATATCTTATAAACTTTTCCTTTTTTAAGATTAATAAATCATCCTAACTCATGATTCAACAAAAATGGGAGCCGGAACTATCCAGCTTAAAAAAGCGATAATAGCAATACCAATAATAATAACGATGACTGCAAACTTTCGAAAACTCATTTCTCTGATCTTTATCTAATACTATACTTGCTTAACTTCTTGTAAAAACTTATTTTAAAATCAAAAAAGCTTTTATCGGTGTTTATAAATTCTACCCTTTTCTTTTCGTGATGATTAGCTAAGCCCAAATCATACATTCCATAACTGTATTCCAAAACTTTCTTTAATTCTTGTTCATACTTACAAAGACTGGCGAAGGCCAAGGTGTTTTTGCGTCTTACTTGTTGTAAATTGTACGCGGTTTCTGAATCTTGAATGATCTTTTTATGGATAAGCTGAAGGTAATCTAGCTCTTGATGGTTTTCTTCCAGTTTTGTTAACCAATGTCGCAGTGCCATTAAATCTTTCTTTATGCACAAAGTTTTTGTTTCGCTTATTTTTTCAAGATTCGAATTCAAGAGCATATCATGAGTTAGGTTATTAAATTAAATAGATTTTCTTTTATTTCACGATACTCAGAAATAAACCGGAAGTACTTACTTCGATAAATTTCGTGATGATGTATAAAAAGCCGATCGCACTCCATATCGTCACATTCGTTAAGTAGGTCTCGGCTTTTACTATACTTATCTAAGGTTGAGATAAGTTGCTGATTTTGAATATTTTTTCTGTCGAGTTCTATGGTTAAAAAGTAATATTCTTTTCCTTTATATGCTTTACACAATTTGTGTAAATAGTTGATTTCTTTCTGAATAAAAATCAGATGACTTACCCAATGTTCTAATTCATTGGTATTTCTTTTATGCGAAATATTATGTTCGTCATCGTGTAAAAAAATGGCTTGTGATTTATCGTTCATAATTATATGGGAATATCTATTTTATGGGCTTCTATATCTTGTTTTACTTTCTGAATCACATAGGAAGCAGTAGTTTCATTGGTAAAAGCTAGCGCTACGATATCCCCTTCCGAATAGCCGATTAAAGCTACAGGAAGGGGGCTAAGTACAGATAATTTTTGATTTCGGAGGTCTTCCTCCATAGGAATCACTATTTGCAAGGGCATCGTAGAGGAATTGGAAATGGACTTAATGATTAATTTACTGTTTAACCTTACAATATCCGCAGGCATCTCTTCTTCATCTACAATAATGGAATCTTCCAGTTTGAGGGCAAGCTTTTCTAAAGCCATTTTATGGGCTAAGGTATGGTCATATCCAGAGATGTTAAGCAGTCTCTTCATATAGACATATTCCTTTTTTTCTATGATGTGGCTACCGTATTTCATAAGATTTGTTTTTATGGGAAAAGGCCTCTTTGGATATAGGCTTTTTCTATTCTTTTAATAGCAATACAATAAGCGGCTTTCCGCATATCGATACCTTCCTTTTGTGCGTAATGAAAAACACTATTAAAGGATTCTTCTAATTTTAGATCTAGCTTTTTTAAGGTATCTTCTAACTGCCAAATCTCTCCATTTTTGTTTTGGAGCCATTCAAAATAACTAGCTATCACTCCGCCGGAATTACAAAGGATATCAGGAATAATCGTAACGTTATTCTTCAATAGAATTTTCTCGGCATTATTGTTAATGGGACCATTAGCACCTTCAGCTATAAGTTTAGCCTGAATGTTAGAGGCGTTTTCTTCTGTAATTTGATTGCCTAATGCTGCTGGAATGATGATATCACAATCAAGCTGAAAAAAATGAGCGTCATCTATCATTTCGGCTCTTGGAAAGCCTCCAATACGTTTATCATTGATGTTTACATAGTCGTTTAACGAAGAAACATCTATACCTTGCGAATTATATAAAGTAGCAGAAGCATCTTGCACGCCTACTAAAACCGCTCCTTCTTTTTCTAAGAAGTTAGCTGCCCAATAGCCTACATTCCCAAAACCTTGAACTATAAATGTTTTGTTGAGTAAAGATTGGTTTTGTTTTTTTAAATACTTTTTAATACTTAAAAATACGCCATAGCCTGTTGCACGATCTCTGCCTTCAAGTCCACCGATGCCGTCTGGTTTTCCCGTCACCACGTGTTGGTTGACAGATCTTTTAGCCGGTAAACGCGTACTCATAAACGTATCTGCCATCCAGGCCATAGTTTGACTATTGGTATTTACATCTGGCGCAGGAATATCATGATCGGGTCCAATATTATCTCCTAAAGCATAGGTAAACCGTCTCGTAATTCTTTCTAATTCGGTAATAGAATAGTTGGAAGGATCTAATTGAATACCTCCTTTACCACCACCAAAGGGCAGCCCTGCTAAAGAAGTTTTCCAAGTCATCCACATGGCCAAAGCCCGTGCGGCATCAATATCTACCGTAGGGTGATATCGCAACCCTCCTTTGTAAGGACCCAAAGCATTATTGTGTTGCACACGATATCCCGTAAAAACCTCTACGGTGCCATCATCCATTTTCACAGGAAAATGAATGACGATTTCGTTATTGGTGATTTTTAAAATTTTTTGAATATCAAGATGTAAATTAATGTATTGAGCCGCATCGGTAAATTGCTCCAATACATTTTCCATCATTCCCTGAGAAACTTTTACTCCGGGTTTTTTATCGTTTATGAAGGTTGTATTCATGATTTTTCACTTAAATAATTAGGCGTTTTTAGAAAAATATTCATCACAAGACAAAACTTGATCTTTATGAAGGGTAAGCACACAGTAGGCTTTATGCTTACAGTTTTTACAAATAGAGTGAATAGGGTTGATCATAGTACATTTAATTTTGATGTACTAAAGTCAATGCCTATACCAAAAAAAATGAATAGAAATAGGGGAGGTTTGAATTACTGAAATACAGTATGTTACGACTTAAGAAGTATTTCAAGCTAATTGCAAGACCGGGTAAGAATGTACCAACCGGTACTTTTTTACCCGGTTTTTATTGACCGAGTTTTAACCGAATGGTTTTTCTATCGATCCCTAATATTTGGGCGGCTTTGGTTTTATTTTGATCGGTTGCACGCAGTACTTTTTGGATGTACTTTTTTTCCATCTCTTTTAAGGTAATGAACTCGTCCTCGGGAAAGTCGATTTTATATTTTAAATGTTCGGGAAGATGATGAACATCAATAATTTTATCTGATAAAATAACAGCTCTTTGAATTACATTTTCTAATTCCCGAATGTTACCCGGCCAATGATACCTTTTTAAAATACTTAATGCTTCCGGAGTAATTTTTACAAACTTATCTTTATACTCCAATCCATATTTTAATAAAAACTTATCTACCAATAAGGGGATGTCTGCCTTTCGTTCACGTAGCGGTGGCACTTCGATTTCTACCACCACGAGACGGTAATACAAATCTTCCCTAAAAAGATCTTTTTTACTCATTTCTTTTAGGTTACTATTGGTGGCTGCAATGATTCTTACATCTATTTTCTCGGGCTTTTGTGCTCCTACTTTTATCACTTCTTTTTCCTGTAATACCCTTAGTAGCCTATTTTGAACATTTAAAGGGGCATTACCAATTTCATCTAAAAAGATAGTTCCTCCATTTGCCGCTTGAAAGAAACCATTTCTATCAGTTTCAGCTCCTGTAAAGGCTCCTTTTTTATATCCGAAAAGTTCAGCTTCTAATAAATTTTCAGGGATGGCACCGCAGTTAACCGCTATAAAAGCTTGTTTAGAAAATTTCCCTTCATAATGGATCGCCCGTGCCAAAAGCTCTTTTCCGGTTCCGCTTTCGCCATGAATAAAAACGGTAGCTTTATTGTCTTTTACACGTTCTATAATTTCAAAAATCTCTTGAATAGCCTGAGATTCACCGATGATTTCTTTCGGGAGTTTTTTAGCTGTTTGTGCTTTGTCTTGGGTAAAAGCAATTTGTTGTTTTTGGGACTGCATCGATTTTTCTACCGCCAACCTTAGCTCTTCTTTGGTAAAAGGTTTGGTTAGATAATCTGCAACTCCATTTTTAATAGCTTTTAAAGAATCTTGTACAGAAGGATAACCGGTCACAATTAATTTAGGTAGGTGAGGGTAGTGCTCACTTACAAATTTAATAAGTTCAAAACCATCTATTTGTGGCATTTTTAGATCAGTAATCAAAAGATCGATGTTCGTATCTTTTAAAATATTGACTGCTTCTTTAACAGAGACTGCTTTGAATACATGAAAATCCCAAGAACTTAAATGCCGATGCAATAGTTCAACGATAGAAAGATCATCATCTACCACTAATATATTTTCTCTTAATCTCATAGGTTGTTAGTTGATGGGAAGTTTAATCTCAAAGGTAGTTCCTTTTTCTGTATTGTTTTTAGCACTAATACTTCCTTGATGACTCGCAACAATCCCGTGCACTACGCTTAATCCCAACCCGGAACCCTCGCCAATAGGCTTGGTGGTATAAAAAGGCTCAAAAAGTTTTTCTTTTGCTTCAGCCGTAAGTCCGCTTCCCTCGTCTTTCACGTTAATTATGATCTGTTCGTTCTTTTGAAATGCATTTATCTCTATAGTTCCTTGTTCCGGGGTAAAATAAATAGCATTCATAACTAAATTAAATAGTACTTGGGTAATTTGTAATGCATCTGCCTTTAAAAATAATTCTTCATTGGTTTTTAAAATACATTCAATTTGTTTTTTCCTAAGCGTGGGCCTTAACAAGTCGATGGCACTTTTAATGGTAGGGACAATGTTGACGGTTTCTCGTGCTTGTGGCATTTCACAAGCAAAGAACATTAATTTTTTGACTACTTCCCTAGAGTAAATCGCATTTTGAATAATTTTATCTAAGTCTTTACTTTCTTCTTCTTGCTTACAGTTTTCTTTAAGAAGTTCTGAAAACCCTAATATATTGGTCAATGGAGTATTGAGTTCGTGGGCGATTCCTGCGGTAATTTCCCCTAAAATATTTAACCGGTCGGTGCGTTCTACCTGGCGCCGTAAAGAATTTTCATTGTTTTTAATCTCAATTCTTTCCAATAGGTTACTAATTTTTAAAGCCACACTATCTATCAATTGCTTCTCTTCTTTTAAAAAAGAGCTTTTCTCTTCTTTTAAGCTGGCTGTTAGGCTTCCTTTAGGTTGATTAAATAGTTTGAGGGGACTGGTAATCGTAACCTCATAATTCATATCACCCGTGGTATAAGAAATTCCTTCATAAGCAATTTCTATTTCGGTAAACTTAGGGTATTGAAAAGCCTTTTTTAAGCTTTTTAATATCGCGTTGAGGCTGTTGGGTAAAGAATGAATATCGGTATTCCCAATAATGGAAGAGACCTCATAAAGGCAAGTAAGCTCTTTTATTCTTTCCCGTAATTTAAGTTCTGTACTGTTCATCAAGCTTAAGTTTTGCGATACGTGGAATAATATAAAATTAATTTGTAATGAAGTACTTATCTATAAAAATTTTCATCAAAATTTCACCCCATTATTTCATTATTGATACATTTTAATTTTCTCATCAACAGAAAAAAGACCTCTTAGAAGATGCATAAACTACAATAAAAATATTAATGCATGAACTAAACAGAGGCTTATGCTGATTGATTTTCTCTTCATGTGGTCTCGATTTAGAAATAACAGGTCTTAATTTAAGCTTCAGTTTTATTGCTGAGGTAAAGTCGTTTTATTATTCTTAATAAATGATTTAGGAGACTGCCCCGTAAAGCGTTTAAACGTTCTACTAAAATTGCTTAAGGTGTTGTAGCCAACAGTGTAACCTACTTTTTCTATGTTTTCTTTATGATCTGTAAACATTTCTATAGCGCGTATGATGCGGACATAATTTAAGTAATAATTAAAAGTCATCATTTCATTTTTGAATAGTCGGGTTAAATTTCTTACCGAAAAACCATATGCTGTTGCGACCTGTTCAAGTGAAATTTGCTCGCTATAATTCTCATCAATGTAGTGTAGTACGTTTTGTAGCCTTTTATTACTTGTTTTTATGATTCCTTTAAGCGGAAACGCCTGCAAATTATCCATCGTTTTGATCATCTTAAGGAAAGCGTAACTAAAATTATATAATTCCGGATTAATTTTCTTTGTTAGGTGATTAGTGTTCTGGCTTATAAAAATAAGATTTTCATAAATAAAGTCATTTGAACTTAACACTAAAAACTGATTCAATGGTATAGAAGAAGGGAAATATATAAGAAACAATTGCACCATTTCATTTCTACTTTCTAAATTATGTATTTGATTAGCCGGGATAAGTCCTATAAATCTTTCGGGTAAAAAATATTGCTTTTCAGCTACAGTAACATGCAGGGTACCTTTTAACATTAAAATAAGTTGGTGATGATCTTTATGAAGGTGATTACCTATATCTAGGTATTCATTTTCAGTTATAGTGGTATAAATATCGTTTTTCTTCATAATAGATTAAAAGTAATTAAAATGGCCGGATTTGTCAAAAAACAGGCTTTATTTACTATATAAACTTGATGTCTTCTAGTTAATTTTGTTAAAAAAAGATATGGATATTATAAAAGATTTAAATGAATTTTTAGGAGGTCACTTTCTTTACACCTATGATAATGGGTGGAATTACGAAATGTATGTAAAGAATAAAAATACCATAGATTATAGAATTCATACGGGTATGGTAGGTGGTCGTTGGGTAAGAGATCAGGAAGTTGATATTGTGAAAATTGTTGATGGTGTTTTTAAAATCTGTTGGACAGAGCCTACAGGTACCGATGTTAGTTTAGATTTTATCCCGAACGAAAATAAATTACACGGGGTGATATTTTTTCCGAAGTGGGTTCACGAGAGACCTGATATTACAGTTTGTTTCCAGAATGATCATATCGCTCTCATGGAAGAATCCAGAGAGAAGTATGAGACTTATCCAAAATATGTTGTACCCGAATTCGGTAAGATTTTCTTTAAAAAGAATGAAGGTCAGAATAACGAAAAGGTCATTGCTGAAGCTCCTCGTGAAGGAATGATAGAGGAAATGCTAAGTGGAGAACTAAGCTTTTCATAAAAATGCATCTAGCAAATAGTATGAAGCTATTACGGATGCTCAGAATATAAAAAAAATAGTTATGTCAAATTTAAAGATTAAAGTTTTTAATGGGGGAGATACCCTAGCTGGTTTTGCTGTAAATTCTGTTTTAATTTATGGCGAAAACGATGCTGTACTATTAGATACACAATTTGCACAAAGCAGTGCCCATAGATTTGTAGCTATGGTGACCGAAAATGGTGTAAAACCCTCTCGTATTTATATAAGTCATTTTCATCCAGATCACTTTTTAGGTTTAAACGTCATAAAAAAAGAATTTCCAGATATCGAGGTGCTATCCCTTCCCGGTATAGCAGATTTAATAAATGGTGCATTCGATTTTAAAATAGACTATTGGGGTAAAGAAGTTTTAAAGCTAGATGGAGCCAAAGAGGCCGTGAAAGTAAAACCTGTATCGAAGCCTTATTTAGAATTAGAGGGTGAAAAAATTGAAATTTTAGGCCCTTTAAGAGGAGATTCAGATGATGCATCTGCCCTATGGATCCCATCTATAAAAACCTTACTGGCAGTAGACGCGGTATTCTCTGATGCGTATGTTTGGATTGCCGATGCCAAAACAATTGCGTTCCGTAAAGATTGGTTTAAAGTTTTAGATGATTTTGAAGCTTTAAATCCAGAAGTTGTTGTGCCCGGACATTCTCCTTCCAACGATCCTAAATATTTTGATTCGGAGAATATCAAGTTTACCAAAAAATATATCGAAGACTTCGAAGAAGTATGGAAAAATGCCAGTTCGAGTGAAGAAATCATAGATACAATGACAGAAAAATATCCGGGACTTGCAGCAAAGATTTGCCTTGAAATGAGTGCGAAAATTCTAAAAGACCGCTATGAATGGCCAGGAGAATATCCACAGGAGTTAAGAGATCTTGAACCAGAAATTTAAGAGTAACCAATAAAAAAACAGAATTATGGAAAGTAGTATAAAGTTTGATTATAGTAATAAAACGGTCGTAATTACCGGTGCGGCATCAGGTATAGGAAGATCTACAGCTATCGCATTTGCCCAAAATAATGCGAATGTAGTCATAGGAGATATTAGTGATGGTGGTAAAGAAACCGCACAAATGATCCAGGATCTTGGCTTCAAGTCCGATTTTGTAAAAACTGATGTTTCCAAGTCTGCAGCTGTGAAAAACCTTATCGATTATGCTGTAGAAAAATATGGTAAAATTGATTTCGCCTTCAATAATGCGGGAATCTTGCCTCCAACAGCTCCATTTGCAGAAGTAGAAGAAAAAGACTTCGATAAAATTATTGATGTCGACTTAACAGGAGTATTTCTTTCCATAAAATATGAAATTGAAGCGATGCTAAAAACGGGAGGAGGAGCTATCGTGAATACGGCATCTGTAGCCGGTGTAGTTGCAGATCCGGGGATGGCCCCTTACGCTGCTGCTAAACATGGAGTTATTGGTTTAACAAAAGCTGCTGCTTTAGATTATGCGCAAAATAATATTCGTGTAAATGCAATAGCACCAGGGCTCATAAGAACACCAATGACAGAGCGTTGGTTAGATGATCCGGAGATTAGTGAAGCATTAATGAATAACAGTCCTATGAAACGTCCGGCAGAACCAGATGAAGTTGCTCATCCTGTGTTATTTTTATGTTCACCCGAAGCTTCTTTTGTAAATGGAAGTGTCTTTACGGTAGACGGTGGACAAACCGCTCATTAAATAGTTTCATTGGGGTTATAATTCCTATGCTAAGTTAAAAATTAAAAGCTTTTCTTAAATTAGAAAAGCTTTTTTCTTCTTTTAAGCTGGCTTTAGGGCTTCCTTTAGATTGATTAAATAGTTTGAGGGTACTGGTAATCGTAATCTCGTAATTCATATTACCGGTGGTATAAGAAACCCCATCATAAGCCATCTCAATTTCGGTAAATATGGGGTATTGAAAAGCCTTTTTTAAACTTTTTAATATCGTATTGAGGTTGTTGGGTAAAGACAAGTAAGTTCTTTTATTCTTTCCCGTAATTTATGTTCTGTACTTGTTCATCAAGCTTAGGTTTTTTTATAGAGAAATTAATGTCAATAGTTGGTTCTCAATATAATTTTGCTTTGTTGCATTGCATACAAGTATTCCAGCAACTGACGAACTTTAATTTCAATGGGCTATGGGTAATATATTGATCTTTTATGCTTGTTATTCACACTCTGATTGAGTGGTCTTATTTTTCCATTGAATCCAATATTCTTGTAAACCTTCAGGTGTTTTTTTAAGCTTGCTAATCTCTAATTGATGTCCTTTTAAAGTTAGCTTTCTAAGCTCATTCTTTCTTCTATTCAAGGCAGGTTCGTGATTCCATCCGCCCACGTGGTCAAAGGAGGTATATGCATCACATTTTGAATTGACAGCGATGAAAGGAATCGTAAGCTTATAAATTACTTTTCCACTTCCCATTCCTTGAGTGGACATTTTAATTTCTGAAAAGTTTACCTTTTTATACTTCTGCTCGTAATAGAGTTTTTTTAACTGATCACCAACAGCTTTACTCATCTTGTTGGAAAATTGGTGAGCAATATCTTTTCCATCTATAAATTCAGGCCCTGAATAGGTTCCCTCACAAGCATTTTCAGAACACTTGATTTCATTTTTTTGAAGTACCTCTCTTTTAATTGCTGTGGAGCTTACTTGAAATAAACTTATAATAAAAACGTATAATACTAATTTCATAGATGAGTTTAATTAGAATTAATGAAATTACTAAATTTAATTACAATTAGTAACCGAGTTGTTACATATAAATTCAGGAGGAAGCCAACCTTCCAATTCATCTTTTTTTACATAAGCCCATTTGTGATGACAAGCGAGAACATTTAAATAGGACTCTTCTTTTAAAAATCCAGTTGTTTTTGCATTTTTATTAGGCTGCTCAAATAAAGGTATTTTTTGATGGTTATAATTGGTGGTTTCAATCTGAATATACTTTGATTGAATCCAGTAATTTTCAAGCTCAGGGTTTAATTGATTTTTTCCAATTTGTAACCAATCCTTTGTCGCGTTTTTAAATAAAAGTGTACCTCCAAAATCATACTCGGGATTATCTTCAAATCTAAAGTATTTTATAATTTTTCCTTTGGGTTCAAGAAATACGGGGACAGAGTCATCATAAATGAGGTAAGTTTCAAAATTACATGGGGAGTTATTTTGAGTTTTTATCATTTTATGGCTGGTAGCGCTTGTTTCTTTATGATCACTCTTTTTTAATCGGTTACAAGAAGCCAAGCATAGCAAAATCAATATAGCATATAAAATTTTCATGCTTCAAATTTATGCCGGTGGACTAGTATAGGGTTCAGCTGCGAATTGTTTAAAAACCAAAATCACCAAAATTTATATTCCTTCTATTTTAAAAAGTTCTGTTTCGGTGGTTAAGTTTTGGTTTAAGCTGCAAGTTGATATTATTTTGCCGTTATAAAAACTTTCAAATTCCATGACGATATTTTTATTTTCTATTTCACAAATAATATCTCCATAGTTTACAATATCTCCTGGTTGAACAAACCATTTTGTTAACACTAACCCTTTTTGATCTCCTAAATCTGGTGAAAAGATGGATTCAACTTTTCCTTTTTCCAACTTTAAGTTGGATGGATTAAACTCAGTAGATTGTTCTTTAATTTCTTTTTTAGTTTTAAAATTTGGATTGCTTTTTAAGTCATTTAAAATTCTATCCAGTTTATTATTGGATGGAAAGAGTTTACGAATGAAAAATTTTATCATTTGTTTTAAGTATTTATAAAACTTTTAATAGCGGTTGAGTTTAAACATTAAAACACCCAAAGTCACTATATTTTTATTGTCTCTTACCCTGCAATTGTGAGATGATGGGTGGAGGTTGAAGGATAAGTTAATTAAAAGCCTTTACTCCATTTGTTCGTATTCCTTTATTCCTATTTGGTTTTCCATAAGATGCATTTCTGGTTTTCCAACAGCCACTCCCATTTTAATTCCACATCTAACAAAATATTCTTGACCTTTTTCAATATTAATTACAACTGAATCTTGAGATTCAGTTTTACCCCAAAATTTATGTTTTCCAAAATCTTTGATTTTATATTTAAATTTTTCGCCATTTCTAACTCTCCCTATTTCTGTGTCATCGTCAAGTCTTATTTTATAACCAATCAGACTACCTGTATATATTTTAGGTCTATAAAAATATACTACTGCATAATCAGCGTCTTTAGATAGTCTGGATTTATTTTGCAATTTTCTTTTTTCCAATAGCGCAGCCATTGATTGACTGTTGTTTCTATAAAGTTTTGTTTTTATTCGATAACATGTACTTGCAAAATTTGGTTCTTTAATTTCAATTAGTTGAATAATATTAGCTCCAGAATTTTTAGCGGTGTTTATTGCATTTTCAATAACGGTTTGATAACTACAATCGGTTGAAAATCCTGAATCCCCTATTTTTAAATCTCCAATTAAAACTGAATTTTCGGGAACTTTATCTTTTTCATCAAGTAGAATAATGTCCTCTTTAGATGCTATCGGAGCAAAAGAGGTATTTGTTAGATGAGTTCTAATTTTAGGTGAACACGCCATTAATAAGCTTAATAAGATAAGTAATAGGAAAGCTTTTTTATTCATTTCGTTTGTAGGTTTTTAATAACAGATTTTTATAAATTTTACTTACGGCATTGTTTAAAAATAAATAATTAAAAAATGCTTGTGTTTAACCTTATACGGTTTCCTGTACAAATATATCACCTTCGTTGAAATCTCAGACTTTAAAGACAAGCAAGTTTGCTATCCTATCTTTAAAAAGCGACGTCCTTAAGGAATGGGAGGGAAGAAGGGAGGTTTTTCAGAATAAGGCGAGAACAAGCAATTACTTATAGCCATTGTGACTGTTGCACAACCTCTTTAATCAAACTTCGAATTAAAAGCAGTTTTAAAGAATCCTACACACCTAAAAAATAACAACTTACCTCTTGTAATAAATCAGGATAACTCTCTTTTTTTAGAAATATAGGCTTTTGCAACGACTACCATTGTTGTGGGCATTATTTTTTATCTAATAAATTTGTTTTCATTAGTTATTTCAATAATATTTTGTTTCTCTGTGTACCAATCTACAAATTTGTCATATTCACCTCGGTTTAATTCTAACCAATTACTAAATTCTTCTTGTGCTCCAATTTGAAATAAATAATGGTTGTAAGCATTAAAGAGATTATTATCTATTAGTTCTTTTTGATATTCAAAAAGAACATTGGGATAATTTTTAAAATCTTCCTTAAAATAATTTTCTATAAATTTTTGTCTTATTTGCGATAACGAATTTAAATTGATTGTTTTTTCATCAGTAATTGCTAAAATAAAATTTTCGGCAAAAATTGCACAAAGTGGTAACTTAATATCTTCGTTTGGCTTTATTTCTGAAGCATCAATAATAATTTCACAAAAGTCAATCTTGGATTCATTTTCGCTTAAAGTTATTGATGATTTATATGCATTAAAAAGAAGTTCACTCATTTCTTGAGTTCGTGCTGTAGTTCTCTCTAAATTCATAAATATCTCGCCATAAATTAAACCTGAAAGTTTATCGGTAGAATTCAAAAATAATTTTGCTAAACGAAAGTAGTTTGAAGTAAAAGTTGGATCTACTTCAATTCCTTTTTCATAATTTTCAATTGCTTTTTGATATTCCTTTTGTTGTAAAAATATATTACCTTTTTCTAAATGTAGATTTCCTGAATTCGGAAAATGTTTCATTCCGTCTTCATATTCTTTAATTGCCTTTTCTGGTTTACCTAAATAACTATAACAGTTACCTGACATCTGATAAACTTGGCTATTTAAGGATTTATATTTTTTTACTTTATTTAAAATCTTAATTGCTTTTTCATACTCTTTTTTTTGAACATAAGCATAAGCGATTTCATAGGGATATATATAATTTTCAGAATCAAGCTTTTGACTTTCTTCCAGTAACTTTATACTCTCTTCTAATTTTCCTTCATCCATTATTTTAATTGCTTCTTTTGCTTTCGAATATGCAATTTCCTTGTCCGTTTGTGCAGATAAGGAAATGGATAAAAAGCAAAGCAGAAATCCAAATATTATTTTATTCATAAGGTCTGTTTATATTGCCCACACCATGCAAATAAACGCATGGCGTTTAGCTACACTAACGCACTACCTCAAATATAACTAAATTATCGTTTATCTAAAACAGCGACAAAACAAATGTATGCAGCCTCACTTAGTATCCACAAAGCCTTTAAGGGAAGCTTAAAAGAGGAATATAAGCAAGTGATATAGGTTATGGAATAGATGGATAACCCTGTCGGGGTTATCAACATTCAACACTACAACATCATCATTATGAAGTGATTAAAAATAAAATATTATATATGAAGAACTGGACTAGAGCTTTTCATAGGAGCTATTATTGTAAGTAGGTTTTTATTTATTCCAGCATATTGTTTTTAATTAGCGAGTCCATTTCCATTTGGTATTTTTTTCGCCAGTCTTTTCCGTTTCTTTTATTCAGATATTTTTCAATTTCAATATTATATGCGTTAATTCCACGTAATTGTGGTGAAGTTACAATACAACCAACATTTGATTCGTGAAATCCATATTTTTCTTTAAGTCCAATGCAAGGAACTCCGCAAGTATATGAAGTTGTTCCAACCATAGCAATTCTTGGCGATTCATGCCAAATGTCAATTTCCGATTATTATTTTCTTTTTGCGTTTCATTGGCCAACTTGCTTACAATAGGTCTAGTGTATGATTTCGTTACGTGTTTAAGCGCTAAAGTTAGCAAATAATACAGATAGAAAGTCTGCGAGGACTTTCTTAAGTAGGCAAGTAAAAGCAAATTACTTACAAACAAGTTACTGCATATTATTATTTTTTCTTTCTAAATATATTTTTAATTCCATTCCAAACTCTTTTATAAAATGGAGCTTTTTCATACACTACATATTCGATTATTCGACCTTGTTTAAATTCTATGTCTATAGTTCTATTTTCCTTATTTTGTAGAGATTCATAATCGACAGTTATTTCCGTTGTTTCAAGTCCAACGTATGAGTAGATTAAAGTGATTTCTTTTAAAGAGTCTATCTCTTTTGTTACATTCAGTCTGTAAATTCCATCAAAATCTGACGTAATTCCTGTCCGTGTTCCTTTGATAATTACATTTGCATAGGGTAAAGGTTGAGAATAGTTATCTGTTAATTTTCCGGAAATATAAATACTGTCATTTTTTATAGCATTTTTCTTTTTGAACTGCTTTTTTTCAGAGTTATTTAATAAGTCATATTTTTTTTCAGTTTGTTCTGTTTTTATTGGTTCAGCTTTTTCTTGACTGTAGCTACTAAACGACAAAAAACTAAATAGTCCAAAATAGAAAGAATTCCAATTATTGATTTTGATATTCTTTTCTTCTTTTTTTGGTTTAGCGAGTTGTTCCTTTGTGTAAAGTCCACAAACTTTTTCTTCCGAAAAAAGATGAGTTTCTGCAATTTCAGAATCTGTCATTTTTCTGAAATCAATAATTGTATTACTGCACTTTAAACAAAGTTTCCCTTTTTCATTTTCGGGCATATCAGCCCAAACTTGATTACACTTTTTTAAGTTAGAAAGATTAATTTTAGTTACTCTGTTCATTTTTTTAACGGCTACGTGTTTGTTTAATTTCCCCACCGAGGGGATTTGAGAATTAAAGATAACAAAAACCTCCAACTTTTACGCTTACACGGTTTTCTATACAAATATATCACCTTGCTTAAAACTATAGAGGATTACTTGCTCGTGTAATTAATTTATAAGTTATGCACTCTTCCTTTTAGTTTTCTTCTATTAAAATTACTTACTCTTGCTTGATCTTGTTTATTTATAATAGCAAAAGCAATCACTGGCACAAGCATAAAACCTCCGATAATATAAACGACATAATTATTTTTACTGGATGCAAAGATGGGATTAATGAGTAGCCAAAGTAGGGGAGTTCCTATAAGAAAAATTAAACCGGCCATCAATTGAGCAGTTTTAGAAGGTTTTGCATACAATTGGTCCACCTTAAAATCATTTTTTTCTTGACAGTTTTTACAGGTTAGTTTTTTAGTTTCCCCGTCCTTCATCGCAAATTCCACCCTTGTATAGGCAGCTGTTCGATAAGGGATTTCTTGCTTACAATTTTTACACTTTCCGTAAACTTTCATCTATATAAACTTTCTTTAAAGTTAAAATATTAAAATAACTTGAGTTCGAGCTAAGAAAATTTCGGAGACTGAGTGAAATCTTTGCAAAAGATTTTCTATCGAAGTTTCCATGTGGGTGGCTTTTCGATACAAATTTTCCTTGAAAATTCACTCCATGCTCCAAAATAGCTTAAAGTTAACATTCGGTTCTCTCTACAATTTTACTAGGTTTTCCTACTTAAAATGACTCAAACGGACTAATTTAATTTCTTAAGCTTACCTCTGATAAAGTTCTTTTAAAACCTCACACGGGTCAACATCGATGGCTAAGGCAATCAGGTAAAGTTCTTTTGCCCTTAGATGTGTTGACTCATTTAAAGTAAGTTCACTTAAGGTTGACCTACTGATTCCTATTTTTTCAGAAACACCGGCTTTACTAATTGACTTTTTAGCTAAATACAATCCTAGTGCAGTCATAAATCTTTGGAATTTGTTGATATACATGTAATCCCCAAAAGAAAAATATAGAATTTCTAACCCTGTTATTTAGTACTAATCAATAAGCTTCTTACATCTACGTCTAATTTGTTTGCAATTTGAAATAAAGTTTCTACTCGAGGCTGCATTTCATTTCGGCACCATTTAGAAACCGTAGTGCGGTTCATTTCTAACTGGTCTGCCAGCCAATTATTGGTTTTTCCTTGTTCAGCTAAAACGGCCTTTATCCGGTTAAAAACTTCTTTTTCCATCCTAAATAATTATCATCTATACCAAATGTAATAACTTTCTTTTCAATGCTAATCGCATTATTTTAAGCTTTATGGTATTCAATAAAATATTTTTAGTATATTTGTTATGCTTTAAAAGCATAAAATAAATCTATTTAAGTTTTTTTTGAATATTTAAAAATTAAATCATGAGCAGAAGATACACGAAAGCCGATTTAGATGAAATTGTTTATTCGCAATTAGAGAACCTGGATGCAATGCATGACTTATTACGGATTATGAAAGTACAAAATGAGTTACTGGATAATGCCAATAAAAAATTACGCCAAGAAATCTCAGATTTTAAGAACAAACAAGTGCGCTATACCATTCCCAAAAAGAGACGTTCTTAAGGAATGGGAGAGAAGGGGAAGGATTTTTGGGATTGTTGCTTTTATAATTATGCGGTTGTGCCCGCAAGACATAAAACCACAATTGCTGTTATACAGTATTGTGTTTTCGTGCTTTATTTGTATTCAATTGCTCCATTTTTTATAAATCCATCTGTTTTATCACAGACTATACCAACACTATATTTCGCTCTTGTTATTCCTACATAAAATTTCGCTCGGGCTTCATTACTAAATTTACTGACTGAAATTTCATTGTTAATTATCCATCCTAGCATTCCTTTTGTTGGATAAATTAAAACCCTTTCAAAAGTTAAACCCTTAGATTGTCCAAAATTAGTAATTGTAAATTCAGGATTTGTATCCTTGGTTGAAGAGTTCCATCGTAATTGAACAGGATTATATTTAGCTAAATATTCATCAACTTTGTCTTTACTAACTATATAAATGCCATCATGTTCTGTTATTTCGTCTTGTTTTGAGCCACATTGACTATGTTCGGGATAAAGTCTATTTGCAAAGTCACATATAGCCTGATTACATCTGTACGATTCAGAAAGTGATGTGTCATCAATTTGAAAACCTAATTTACTGCATTCTGTTGTAATGAATTCTTTTAATAATCCATTTCTGTATTTTTTATATTTTGTAGAATTATGGGTTAAATAGGTAACTTGTCTTGGGTCACAAACTAATGATAGATTTGAACTGCATTGTCCAAAAATCTTTAGTAATTCCAAATCATATCCCGCCAAATCTTGGCATTCATCAATTAGTATGTAGTCGTATATTTCTGTAAGACGGTTTATTATTTTGCCCTTTGTTTCTTTGTTAACTCTAACAGCAAGTTTTGCAACCTTATCAGAATAAATCCTTTTGTTTTTTGAAAAGTAGAATTTATCAAAATTATCAGCTTCTGCATAAGGAATTTTTCTTCCAGTTCTTTGGTCTGTGTATCTAATGCCTGATTTCTCGTTTACAAGTAGAAGTCCCTTTATTTTGTAGTCAAATAGAATTGTCTGATAGGGTTTTATACATTGCTTAATTAAAAATGAAAACCAAGTAGAAACATGAATATTTGAAGGAATACAGCCTATTAATTCAAAAAATTTATTTTTAATTTCTTGAGCATTTGATTCTGTGTAAGTGGTTATTAAAATTAATTTTTCAGGGTATAGCAAAGCTTTTTTGATTAAAGCTGTTGTTTTACCCGAGCCTGCTGATGCTATGATTAATTCATTAGTCATTGTTAAATAACATCTGAAATAAAATTGGGGAATGAAATTATTTCTTGTGTATCAAATAATTTTAAAGCGCATTCTGTTTTATTGAGCTTCATATATTTATGAAATTCGTCATCAGTTGTATAAGCTTTGTCAAAAATCAAATTGAACAACTCAATAGAATTTGATTTTAATAGTTTTGGTTCTAGCGTGTTGTAATTAAATGGTTTACCGTAAATTTCAAAATCCCCTTCATCTATTTCGCTATCGTAAGAAATTGTAATGTTGGGTTTAGCGTTTACTCCAATATAATCTCCATATTTTTTTTCAAGCTGTTCCAGACTCCAATCTGTATCAGTTATTACAATTACTGGCTTATTTATTTTTTCTGCTATTTGTAAAAATCTTAAAAAAGAAGTGCCCACTGAAATTACATCTATTCCATCTTCTATTGGTAGTTTACCGTATTTTTGAAAATATGCTTTTTGAATAATTAATTCGTCTGAATCGCCTTCAACAAGTATTGATTTATTACTCAGAATTAATCTAAGGGTATCGTAACCAGCTAGTCTTTTGAAGTAGGTAAAAGTATCATCTTCTAAATCTTTAAAAGTTATTGTTTTCTGTTCGTTTAATAAGATTAGGCTGTCTAAGCCTAGTTTATTTGCAATAAAACTACTGTGAGTAGTAACAATTATTTGTTTGTTTTCTGCACCTTTTCTTAGGTCATGAATTAGTTCATTTAATTTTGCGTGAGATAAATGATTTTCTGGTTCTTCAATTAAAAGCACATTGGATTCTAATGTTTTTTTATGTGATAGAGCCAATTTAGTTTTTATCACACATTGTTCTCCTTTTCCGATATGATGAAATGGAATTTCATCCAAATATGTTACTAAAGAGTTTTCCCACGAATTTTTTGAGGAAAGTTCAACTGACAGTTCTACTTTTTTGTTGGAAATATTTGAATCAGTTTGAATTTTTTTATTAATGTTAATTATAGAATCCTCTTGCATGAAAACGTCTTTCATTTTTCTGTGTGCTTGGGATACATCTACAATTTCTTTCTGTTCTAAAAAGTCTTTTATTATTCTACTTATATAAATATCGGAACCATTCTGCAATCTACCATTTGATGAGTCGATTAATGCGGGCTTAATAGGTATCAGCCTTGGTGTAACTCTTTCATCTCTCGCGAAGGACTCCCAGTAAAAATTATAGTACTCAATTGGCAAGCTTTTGATGCTTTCAGTTTGAATTAAAATCTGATATTCAGGTAAATATTTTTCATCAAATGCAATATTAAATGAAAGTCCTATTGAATCGGATTTTTCAGAGTTTTTATCTCCTTTGAAAATTGAAGGTGCATCAGGTGATAAAAAAACTTCTATTTTGATTGAAGGTGGTGCTAACGGTGTTTCAGTTTGAAGACTTTCAATATACTCTTTTACTGTTTCTTTGTTGAATATATATTCATTTAGTTCATTGTGGATATATCGACCCTTAAGCCAGCCAGAAAGTATAAGGTTTAGAGCTTCTATAATTGTTGATTTTCCTGCTTCATTTTCTCCGACAATGATATTGACATTTTTGTTCAATATCAGCTCAAACTCATTTTTGAAACATTTGAAGTTTTTTATTTTTAATTTCTCAAGATGCATCTATTTTGGTTTTTATGCATGAAACACAACTTCTTGTATATTTGTCAGTTGTGGGAATTTGAGATTAAAGATAGCTAAAAATTCCGATTTTTATGCTTGCGCGGTTGTGTCCGCAGGACATAAAGCCTCAATTGTTGTTATACGATGGTGTAAGCAGTTTTTTTTAATCCGCTTATGAATAGAATCAAATTTATTTGCTATTTGTATATATTCATCACTCCAACCATTTGACATTGCCAATTCTTGATAAGTACTGGTCGGTAAAAACTCCACCTTTATTTTCTCAAGAGTATCAAAGTCTAATAGTTCAATTTGTTTTTTGTCATAATCAAGTTCTTTTATCAAAGCTTCCGTATTTTCAAATCCTGCCCAAACGGTATCAGTTTCATCATTAATTCTTAATTTGATATTAGCCACTATTATTGAAACTTCTTTAAAGTCCGAATAAAATGGAATTTTAGATTTGAAATATTCTTTGGTTTCCAAATCGCAATTTTTATTCAACTTGATTAAAGCTTTTTCTCTATATTCTTTTGATACAACCCTATCAGAAATCAATTTTATATCCTGTTCAAATTCATCAATTAAAGACCAATCATTGTCATTAAATAAATTTTGCTGAGACATTTTTCTTCCGCGAGAGAATCCATCAATATCTCCACCAAACTTGTTATATATTTTTATTTTTTTAATGGTTAGCATTGATTTGTTTTAATTGCTTACAACGGTATTTTGTAAAAATAATTTGGATTGTTTAAAAACTAAGATAGCTAAAATTACCGACTTTTATGCTTGCGCGGTTGTGTCCGCAGGACACAAAACCTTAATAGGAATAAGGATATGTAGTTGCTAGTAGTTTTTATTTATTCAAAAGATTTTTTATTTTTTCTGTTGTAAAATTATTTTGTTCTATCTCAGAGGCATATTTGTCAATGTTTAGTCCAAAATTAAATCTTAATTCAAAATTTTCTCCTGTTGGTTGAGTCAAGTTTATGAAGAAAAGTCCAGCATCATTTTCCAGTTTATCGTCTTTGTTAATATCAAAAATTGAATCAACAGCAGGGTCGTTTGAATTCCTCAATATCGTGTTTGGACTTTTTACATTTCTAGAGTCGTCCTCGATTATGACACCAAGATATGTTTTAAAATAATTGAATTTACGCAGTTTCTTTATTTGAGAAAATCCTTTTTTTCGAGTTGTGACAAGTTTATTAGTTTTTACTGAATTGTCTTGAAGTGTGCTAACTTTAATTCTTTTAAACTCTATTATAACAGTTTGCTCAATATTGTTTTTTGGAATTAAAACAGCATCTATATCTCCAATTATTTTTTGTTCTTGTTTGTTTAATAGAGGTTCTTTAACCTCTAATTTATAATCAATATCTTGAAAATTTAAATCACAGATTTGTTCCGTTATAACATATCGGAGTTCATTTTGGGCAAAAATCCATTTGACTATTTCTTGCTCTGTTAAGTCGGTTACACTTGATTCATTCTTATTAGACTCATTAAAAAGTTTTACTTCATTTCCAGTAATTGGAACGGTATGTGAAACAACAGTTCTAAAAACTCTTAAATCTTCGTTCATTGTCTTCTTATTAAATTACAGGCAAAGTATTATATACAACCAAATATAACCCTTCCCACTAATAAACCCTAAAAACCAAATAACATATCAATAATAGTTATCTCTCCAAAAAATAATCCTACTTCTTTTCTTTCTCCATCACGCTTAAGGCTAACCTAATTTTAAAATAGGGGAGTTGTTCTTGAAAATGTTCAAAATAAGGTTTTAAGCCTTCGGGGTGTTGCAGTTCTTGTTGGGCTTGTTGTACTTGTTCAATTTCTTGTTGACTTACAAAATCGTGGATGTTGATGTCCTTTCCATCCATATACAGCTTAGCGATATGCGAATAAATCGTGGTGACGGCCAATTCCCGTTTTTTCGAAATTTCTTCTACGCTTAAGCCTTGTTGGTATAATTCATAGGTCGTTAAATGCGTATTCGCTTTTTTGCGTTTCTTTTTATGGAACTTTCTAATTTCGTTCATAAACACATCGCCATAGACTTCCAGTTTACGTTCACCCACCCCGCTAATCCTTTTAAATTCTTCATCGGTTTGGGGGCGTTCGCGTTCAATTTCTTTTAGCGTAGCATCGTTAAACACCAAATAAGCGGGGATATCTTCTTCTTGGGCAATTTCGTACCGTAGCTTTCGTAAACGTTCAAATAGACTGTTGCCGGAAGCTTTTTTGGGAGTAGTTTTTCGGGCGGTTTCTTTTTTCTCCTGTACACTTTGGGGTCGGGTAAGCCAGACTTGTTGCTTTTCAAACAACACCTTCTTGGCCAATTGGGTTAAGTGTAGCGCATTTTGTTGATGAAAAGCAATTTCACAATAGCCTTGATTAATCAGTTGGGTTAAGTAATGCTGCCAGTCGCGCCAAGCAATGTCACTGCCTATGCCGTAGGTTTTTAATTGCTGCAGGTTTTTCCCCAGGATGTTCTGGTTTTGCGCGCCCCGTAAGACATCGATTACCACCCCGGAAGGCTCGGTTCCTTTTAAACGGGCAATACAGGAAAGTAGTTTTTGGGCGATGACGGTTCCGTCAAAAAACTTAGGCGGATTTTCACAGACATCGCAATTTCCGCAGTTTTCTTCTAAGTATTCCCCAAAATAACTGAGTAAAATTTTTCTTCGGCAATCGGTGGCTTCGGCAAATTCTTTCATGCGTTCCAACTTCGCATTTTGCAAGTCTTCATTACTCGCTCCTTCGGTAAATCGACGTAGTTGGATCACATCAGCATAGGTATGAAACAAAAGCGCGAAGGAGGGAAGTCCGTCCCTTCCCGCACGGCCAATTTCCTGATAGTAGCCTTCAATGTTTTTGGGCATGTTGTAATGAATCACAAAACGTACATTCGATTTATCGATGCCCATCCCAAAGGCTACCGTTGCGCAGACAATTTTCTTTTTATCAAAAATAAAATCTTCTTGTACTTGGCTTCGGTCTTCGTGGCTTAATCCCGCATGATAGGCGGAAGCTTCAATTCCTTTCTGTTGAAGTTTTTCGGCTAGATTTTCGGTTCCTTTTCGGCTTAAACAATAAATAATTCCGGACTCATCGGGTCTTTTTTCAATAAACCGAATGATTTGTGCCACCCGATTTTCAGCCGGACGAACTTCTAATTTAATGTTTGCCCGATCAAAGGAACTAATAAATTGTTGCGCATGGGGAATGTTTAATTGCTCGACAATGTCTTGTCGGGTCGCTTTATCTGCCGTGGCGGTTAACGCAATAATCGGCGTGTTGGGGAGCGAACGTTTTAAAAAACCCAATTGCTGGTAACTGGGCCTAAAATCGTGTCCCCAAGAAGAAATACAATGCGCTTCATCGATGGCAATACAGCTAATGTAGGTTTCTTTTAAAATATCGTTGAGTGCCGATAGGCTTTCCGGAGCTACGTATAAAAGTTTTAAGGTACCTTGTGCGACCTTTTCAAAAATTTCCTGTTGCTCTTCCGGCTCTTGACTGCTATTAAAAAAATCGGCTTCCACGCCATTGGCTTTTAATCCGTCCACTTGGTCTTTCATTAAGGCGATTAACGGCGAAATCACCAAGGTAACTCCCTCCAGTAGTAAAGCCGGTAATTGGTAACAAATCGATTTTCCGCCACCCGTAGGCATAATCACCAAGGTATCTTTTTTTGCTAACACATTCGAAATAATGGCTTCTTGTTTCGGCCGGAATTCATCGTAACCAAAGTATTTTTTAAGCGTAGGATAGAGGTGTTCTTTTAAAATTGCTTCAGCCATAGTCAAGAAAATTACGAATTACAAAAGTAGATAAAACCAAAGGAGCACGAAAACTTAATCGTAATTTAGGTAATATTTTAAACCGAGCTGAAAACTGTTTGAATAAAAATTTTCAAGGGTAAAAAATTCTGCATTAGCATTCACAAATAGGGAATCAAAAACAGGCATGCTCAACGTAGCTCGATATCGTTGAAAACTACCTGAAAACGTATCTAAAAACATCGCTGCGCCAATACCAACATCAATTTGTTGAGCATCGTTTTTAATATTATAAGAAACCCCTAAACCGCCATATAATCGCTCTTTTGCTGACCAATACGGGTAACCTTGCTCTAAATTTGTATTCCCCAATAATCCTGAACCTTCTAGGTAAGGGTTAAAACTACTCGTTTTTGTAAGTGTAAGGTTATAGGAAAGCTTAGTTAAAATCATCGCATCGATTACATTTTTATCGTCATAATGATTGGCTTCGAGACTACCAATAGCATTCCAATTAGAATTAATTTTCCATTCTTCATACACGTTAACTTGCGTTTGGTAGATACCTAAACTATATGCCGGCCCGGTAATCGCAGGACGATAAAATAGCTGTAAAGAACTAAAAAAACTGTCTTTAGAGATAGAAGCTCCTACTCTTAAATGATAAAATACACGTTGATCTCGATCAAATTCGACCCTAGCCTTAGCGACGTAATTAATTTTCTCTTGTCGTTCTTTAGTTTTAAAACCATAGCGAATTCCGTACAGATAATGATTTCTGTTGACGGAAGAAGTATCGATATTTAGTGCATAAGCATTGTATTTCGTAAGACCAAACGTATGTGTATGAAGTTTTTTGTCTCGAACACCATAAGCTAATATATTGGTAAAAGAAGTAGGCTTAAGCAAATCACTAATTAATTCTGAGTTGGTTTCTATAAAATCGTTTTGCTGAATTCGTCTTTTCTTTTCAATCTTTTTTCGAACTTCCGGTAAAAAGAAATCAGGTTCAACTTCGAGTAATGCAAACTGGTTTTTTTCAGGAATAGTAAGCACTTCTTTATTTAACTCAACTTGTAATTGTGTTTTTTCAGGTGAATCTTTTAAGATGGAAGCTAACTTCCAAGATTTATCAAATTGGTTGGCATACAAGTATAATTGTGCCATCGTTGCTTTTACTTCGCTATCTTCCGGATTTTTTTCGATATAACTAAGATATTCGGAGGCTAACTTTTCTAGATCTCCCAATTCATAAAGCCACTGTAAGCGATCTTTTTCAGGGAAATTTTGTACACATTCAGACCATTGTAAGGCTTTTCTAAAACTACCTTGATCAGCAAAAGCATAAGCTAAATCTGTGGCTTGGCTTTGTAATTTTTTATTTTCGCAAGGGGTTAAATTAATGACTTCTTTTAAAGCATAGGGCGCATTTTTTTGCAATAAATACGCAATATAACGCGGGAAGTTTTGCTGTTTTAAAAACATAAACTCTCCATTTTCTAAACGCCACTCAGTTACTTCTTCTTGATTAATAGTTGGTGTACAATGGCTCCAAGCAATCGCTTTTTCTAAATCGTTCTTTTCTTTGTAAAACCAAGCTATCGACTCACTTAAACGATTATTTAAGTTCCCACAAGCTTCTATATTATTGAAAACTTTTAATGCCAATGCAGGATGCTTATCTATTAAACCGTATAGGTATTCTTCCTGAGTTTGTTCGTCGGTAGTAGCTTCAATAATATCGACAATTTCTTCTGCGCTAATTGTGATTTCGTCAAGATTTGTTTCTTCGTTAAACTCAATTAAATACTTCAGCTTTAATTCGACTTGCTCATCAATAAATTCAGCTTGTCGCAACATCCAACGTTGACGAGTGTCTGCATCGGAATAATCACTGTTTTTAGTAAACAGAAGTGATAAATTCACCAAATTTCGAGAAGGATTCTCCTGAAATGAATGCTCTAGTAATGGCCAAATTTCAAATTCTCGATTTTCCCAACCTAAATATTGATAAAGAGCTAACCAATCTTTTTGACTTAAGCCTGATTTTTTTTGCTGAAGAAGTAATGTTTCAATTCTTGCCTCTACCGGAAGATCTGGGGACTCATCAATAAACTCTTCGTGATTATCGAGGTAATTTTCGTAAGAGGCTAAGATTTGTTGAAAATCTATTGGCGTTGATTTTTTTTGATAATTTGGTAATGTTAATTGATCTGATTTTGTTTTAATATTGAATAAACTCCCTAGTAAAAAATCTCTTTTAGAATAGGGAATATTTTTATGGGTTAGATAGGCTTCAATTTTAGTAGTTTCTGCCTCCGGGAAATAAATAAACCAATAATTTTCAGTTAGCTGAAGGCTCGTTTTTAATTGAATACTGTCTGGTGTAAAGTTATAACTCACCTTGCTTTTTCTCCAGTTCTCGGTATGTTTAGCGGCATCGACTACTTTTTGATAACGAATAAAAGGATAGATTTTTCTAGTTTTTTCAAGGTAATTTTTAAACAACGGAAGAAAGCCTAATTCTCCATTTTTAGAAGTTCGCCAACCTAGACGTTTAGTGTTTCGATAGGCATAACTTCCGTGGCTGGTATTTTTATCGCTTGGTACTTGATATACATCGTCGGGATGAATAAAATGAGACCAAATACCGGTGTATAAGTAAAGAGAATGTTGATTAAATTCTTCTTCAGCATTTATATCATAACCAGAACTTATTCGGGGGAAATTAAAGAAATGATGGTTATAAGGTTCCGGGTCAAACTCTCGACCACCACCATCTTCAAATTCACCAATATATAAGCTACAATTATAACGAATACTGGGGATGGCTTTCTCTAAAGCAGAAAAACCAATACTATCAATGTCATTTGAAGGGGGGACATAAGTTCTTGGTAATTTTCCGTAGTTGGAATAGATCCATTTTTTTTCTACAGATTCTAGGGAAAGAATCATAAAATCTTCGTTAGGCCAATCGCTTGCTATCAAAGAAACATGGTTGTAACCGTGCAAACCAATTTCTTGATGTTCTTTTAAAGCCAAGCTCATTAAATAAGCGGGCACATCATTGGTATGTTCTTTTAAGGTAGAAGAATGATGATCCCATTCTTTAAACAAAAATGGTGGCTGGGTAATATTTCTATAATCAAAACAAGGATAGGTAGAGTAGACAATATTTTCATCCCGCGCAAGCTTAATCATATCTGGCCACCATACATTGGTATAGAATTGCGCTTGCGATAAATTCATTTCTGTTTGTATGGTTTCGGCATAAACATCGTAAAGTGGCGCAGGAAAATCGTCTAAAAAAATACTAGAAACATTAGCAATAGAATAAGGAATATGAGGTAAACCTTGTAAGATCGAAGCAAAAAATAAACCGCGATCTTGCTTTTCTGCATATTGTGAAGAATTGAAAGCTATTATTTGGCCCTTTCCTAATTGATTGCGGATAATCGTAGGATATTCTGGATTATTATAAGCACTTGCCCAAATCTCAATTTCATCTTTAAAATTTTCTTGCTTGAGTCCAAAATGCCGAATTTTATTCTGAAACCTAGTATTTTTTAATCCTGGCAACATATTAAGATGAAAACGATAACCAGTGGCAGTTTGATTAATACTGTAGTTAGCATCTGATTTTACCCCAGCAAGAAAACCAAATTTTTCATCGCTAGAAAAACTGGGAAGAAAAAGCGTACCGCCTTGTGCGATAAACTTTAAAACTTGTTGATAAGATTGGTTGGTAAGTAAGCCAACGTCATAAATCGCTAGTACTTTAGTGGTAGAATCGATTTTAAAGTTTTGGTTAAATTTTTTTAGTGGTATTACCGAAAACGGAATTTTAGCATAATCTAAAGCTTTACGAATATGTAGGTTACAGTTTTTACTTTCTTCATTATCCGCATTTAAAATATATTGAACTAGGGGTTCTTGACTTTGTTCATCGAAACGCACACGTTGGGTGTTTTTTTGAAAACTACTTATATTTTCGGACTCGTCTTCACGACACGAGAACACGATCATCATGCAGAGCATAAAACTTACATATACGAATATTTTGCAGTAGGCTTGCTTCATCTAAAATAAAAGTTCGTTTATTTTGCTGGCATGAGGTTCATTTTCAATCTCATAAACTTTTACAAATTCACCATCAAAAAAGAGCGAAATTTTTCTTCCCCGTTGTTGTAGAAGTTCAATAGTTTTTAAAGTTTTATCTTTTGTTTGAGTATCATTAAAATATTTTGCATTCAAGTTATCTTCATACATAAAAACAAAGGTGCTTTTGGGTAATATAAGCTCTGGATGAGCTTGTAAATAATGCGTTTTAGAACGATGAGAATGGTATAAAGAATCTTGTACTAAATAATCGTTATTAAAATAGCTGTAATCTATAAAATAATGACTTTTTCTACTAAGGGCTACATTTTGATAAGTATTGGTCACCGCATAAGAAAAGGGGAGAAGGTTTTTATCTAATTTATCGTAGGCCTGTATAATTTGCTCTTTAATTTTATCTTGATGAAAAGGAACTTTTGAGAGCGGGTTTTGACTTAAAAATAAAATAATGACTCCAAGGGTACTTACCGTAATCACAATTCTGTAGGGTAATCCAATTTTAAATTTTGGAGCCAAAAAAGCAATAAACCTTAATAAAACAAAAAAACTTATTCCCAATAGAATAGGAATAAAGACGCTATACAATTGATTTAATAAATCGACATCTATAAACGAATCTCCAAAACTATTTAGCACCAAGAGGACATTGATGTAAATAAGAAAAACCATAATCTGTAACCATTTTTTTCGATCTTTGATAAATAAGATCAAGGCAAAAAGCAAAGTAACTCCCCCTAAGATTTGATAATAGAATATTAATTGATTAATTGAAGTGATCAATTGCGGTGTATACGAATATATATTGAGCGAAAATAAATTAGAGGTATAAAAATCAAATAAACTTACATCTTTCACCACACTTGCTAGGTAATGGGTGATGAAAATAAAGAGCAAAGAGAGGTCGAAGGCAGCAAAGGATCTTAACAAATAAGGCTTATTATATTTAAAGGAAAATAATAACGACAGAAAGAGTAAGGGGAATAAAACAATGAAGGTCACAAATAAGTCCATAAAAAAGCAAGCCGTAAAAATAATCGTGATCCAAATAAAATAGCTGCTTTTTTTCTTTCGTAAATACGTAGGGTTTAAAATAAAAATTACCGTAGGTAATGCTATAGTTAAGGCTAAAAAGCTAGGTTTATGTTGTACTAATAAATTTAAATTAATGGGTAAAAAAGCATATAAAAATAAAAATGATAAGGCTGCAATTAAGCCCGGTATAAACTTGGTATGCGTAATTTTATAAATAACCCAAAATATAATTACCGTTAAAAGAGAACTTTCTAACAAGCCAAAGGATTCGATGATAATAAGATCACTAATATCGGTTAAAGCACCATAAAAGTTCATAATAGCATAATCGCCCATCATCGTCCCTTGATGAAAAAACCAATTTTGACTGCTTATATCTTTAATATTCTCTAAGCTATTGTACCAAGGTTCAGAAAGTGAAAAAGTATCGTATTCAAAAAAGAAATAACGAGATGAAAAAGCGACAATTGCCAAACCACAACCAATACCAATTTGCCAAAGCCGTTGTTTTTCCGAGATAAATTCTTGATCGGTCTTTTTGCGATCTTCAATTTTTTTGAAATTTTCTTCACTGATGATCTTCTTGCGGTTCTCAAAACTTCTAATCGTATAAATAATAAGTCGACTTCTAATTTTTTTAAACTGAAATTGAAACGATTTACCTCGCTTTAAGTTGATAAACGAGAGTACGATAAAAAATACTAATAAGACCAAAATGGTCATTAAATCGTAAGCATTGATTTGCGTAAGAAAAAAGCTGACAATTACCAATACGCTGATAAGTATTACATACCTGGGAATAAAATAATCTAAACCAACTTGATTGGAAAGCTTTAAAGTAACCAATCTATTTAATAGGTAAACAAACCCCAAAAAGACGACAAAACGTAAAGGTCCTAAAAATAGATCTAGATTTACAAACATCAATGGGGGGATAAGTTCTAATTAAATACCGGAATTTTTTGTAGTTTTATTTGTCCTATAAAATAAGACCAACCACTTGGTTTTATACGATCTAAAACTTTATCTCGAAGACGATGTGTATCTGCATATTCGATTAAAATAATAGGTACATCATATTCTTCTTCAATAGCTTTTAAATGCTGTACTTGCTCTTCAAATTCTTTTTTATTTCGAAGTCTGTAGTTATGGGTGGTAAAGTTATAATTAGTGGCTACAGATTCTATGGCAATCCCATCAATATAACGATGAGTGTCTTCAATAATAAACACTCCGGCGTTCTGTAATAAGTACATTTCGGGATAGCGTTCTTTCACTTTTGATAAGAAATTAACGAGTGCCGGTTTTTTTTCTGGAGTGGGACCATAAGGTCCGTAATTATCTACGTTATCTAAAAATAAACCATCTAAACCTTTGGTGATCATGGCTTCTTCAAATAAATCAAGAAGTTTATTAAAGGTTTGTTTATTTTCTAAATCGAGAATATAACTATCCCAGATTTCATTTTTGCCCAACGTAAATTCTTTTAAGCTATCGTAATAGGCGGCATCTTTATTTACTTCACCTAAACTAATGTAACCTAAAACAGTTTCATTATTTTCTTTTAAAATTTGAATATCCTTCTTGGAGAAATGGAGGCCTTCTAAAACAACAACAGAGTAGTTTTTAATTTGTTCAGGATAAAAATCTCCATAGCAAAAAAGCACATCATTTTTTTGATCCTGAGCTTTAATCCCTGAACCCAACAGAAAACTAAACACCATCATCATAAGGTTAATACGCTGCATAAAAATAATAATCTAAGTTTTTAAAAAAATTCAAAGTGGCTACCGTAGTATACCCCATAAAAAATATAGAACCAATTAGCATACCAATTACGCTATCTTCATAAGCTACTATTCTGCTTAAACTAATACCAAATACTAAATTTAATAAGAAGGCTATAAAAATACCTTTTAATGGTTTTTGATGTTGATTTAAGGTATATAAATAAAGTACGTTTAACATTCCTAAGGTAAAAAATAAATATCCAAAACTACCTATTAAACAAACTTTAATACTTAAGGCAGATAAACTCTCATCAAAACCTGCTTCGTACCCCCAAGGTTTAGTGATCACTCCATACAGAAAAATAGCTATAATCCCGGCGCTGATGGCAAATATACGTAAGTGCTTAAAATATAGTTTTTTCATATTAGCATTGAAAACTTCAATTTTATTATACTTTAATTTTCGCTGCCAATAATCCATTTTTCTACTAAAGGAAGTAATACTATATTCTAAGATGCCGGCAAGTAAGAAAAATACCAAAATGGCCAAATCCATCCCAATTTCATAGTCTTTTTCATAATATATGATATACGGAAGATCCCGATTTAGGGTAGAAGACCAAGCCAGAATTCTATCGGTAAAAATAAAGGTGTAAATTAAAATTCCGTAGAAAAAGTAATTAAAATTTCGATACACAGAAAGCATCATCTTTGGTGTGGCGTGGTAAAGTCCTTTTTTATCTTTTACGGTTCTTTTAAAAAAATAATCCAAATAAAATATAGCGATTCCAATGGCAACCAAAATCCCAATCCAATGCACAAAATAGATAAAAATACTACTCCAAAAATATAAAGCTAAGGTGGTACTTGTTCCGGCTGCAATTGCAACCGAAATTACCCAACGTTGTTTTACCGTATAAAGCGGAGATAATACTAATAACAAAACCCCAATAAGAAACGAATAAATAAAAACAATGAGCACAAATTCAAAGGGATAAAGGTGTATAAAAAGGTTGAGCCCCGAAATGATAATAAAAGTGATAATTAAACTTTTAATGCCCGTCCACAGTATTTTTTGGGTGGTTCTTCTCGTCATTAAATAATCTTCGTTGTACCAATAAAAAGAAACCTGTTTCCCAATAACTTGAACAAAGCCACCGGTGGTCACTAACCCAATAATGACCCCTAAAACCACTGCGGTAGACTGCAAGTTGTTAAAACCAACATACGTCCAAAGCGAGATCCCAAAAATGATGATCGAAATTATTTGTAAAAAAACCGGAAATAAATGAAAAATACCGGTACTATACTCCTTAATCATCATTTTACGACGAACCGAAGTATAAGCATTCAGTGATATCTCTTTTAAATTTTTAGCTTCAGCAGCCTTTTGAAATTTATTTTTAAGTTCCGATTCTTGGGTAAGTTGTTTAAAAATGTACACCGCTAAATGCGGGATCGATTCAAAACCGTAATCTTCTACCACATCAATATCTCGAATCCCTAAAGATTCTATGGTCGCAAAAACCACCCGCGGATTCACCGGTTTACCGTTTCGTTCTTTAATCGATGTTATTAATTGCTGTAGTAAATCTTCTTTAGAGTTCATCGATTACCTATCGCTAGTGTTGGTTTGGTTAACTTGATGGTATACTTCCTCGTATTGTTCTATAAAATTTTTAAGGGTAAAATTTTCAACTACTCGTTTTCTTGCATGTGCTCCCATTTTAAAGCGTAATTCTTCATTTTGTAAAAGTTCTATCACACGTTTGCCAATTTCTTCATAGTCTTTAGGTTTACATACAAAACCAGAGTTTTCATCTAAAGCTTCGTTAACGCCACCCACATCGGTAGCGACTACAGGAACCCCACAACTCATCGATTCTATAACCGTATACGGAAAACCTTCAGATATGGATGTTAAAATAGAAAGATCTCCTTCTGGAAAAATAAGATGAGAATCACTTCTTGTTCCCATTAATTTGAAATTTTCCTTTAATTTTAATTCTTCAATTAAATCTAAGCATTCTTTCGTATACTCGGGAACTGCTTGATCATCACCATAAATAAGAAACTTTACCTCTGGTATTTTTTTAACGGTTACGGCACAAGCTTTAATCATCGTTAAAATATCTTTTAACTCAAATATTCTGGCTGCTGCTACGACGGTAGGCACGTGATTTAAAGCTGAAGGTTTTTCTCTTGGTATAAATAACGTATGGTCAATTCCGTTATAAATTACTTTAATCTTATTGGGATTGGCACCATATAAAACTTCCCATTTTTTATTAAAAATGTTTACAGAGATAATCGCTTCAGATTTATAATAAACCAAGCTTGCGATAGTTTCTGAAAACTTGATGAGCATATTCTTTAAAAAGAAAGGGTATTCAGAATTATTAATAGCCAATAAACGCTCCCTAATAAAGACCCCATGTTCAGTAAGCATAATGGGCGTACCGTACTTATAATTTGCGATGAGCGCCGGAATTAATGGAAAACCACTTAGGGTTAAATGAGAGATATCGACTTTTGGCAAATCAACAATCGCTAGCGGAATTAAAAACCTATAAATCCAACGCATACCTACCGTTATATCCATCAAGGCTGCAGAAGGATTGTTCTTTTTTACTATATGGCTAGAAACAATTTTTACATACGCATTCCAAACGTGAGCGCTACGCATGGTTTCTTTATAATCATAATCTTCAAAGTAGAGCCAAAGCTCTCGAAAGAGAAGATCTAACAATCTCATGTCTTGATCTTCATTGTATACGAAAGTGAGTAATCGCTCAAAGAGGGGCAAAAACTTTTCTTCCACACATTGATCGGTAGTCCATTCTTTTTTACCAACAGTCTTGTAGTATTCTTCTCCATAACTTACGTAATCGTAAGGTTCATCGGGCGTCCAAAGTGGTACTTGTATAACCTTTTCTACATTATTGCTAAGTTCATACTTAGGTTTTTCTTCAAAAAAAGCATTGATCGCATAAAGTGTAAAATCGACATTGTTTACACGATTGCATAAAGTATGTGCCCATGTTGAAACCCCACCGCCATTAAACGGATAAGTACCTTCAGTAATGAGCATCACTTTAATTTTAGACATAGTGGCAAACTAAAAAAAATTCCGAAAATACAAAATAGAATATAATTTTTTAGGAGCTAATTTTATTTAAATAAAAAGTGCAGCCGGAGCAACACTTTTTAAATATACACAATTCAAAAAATCTTATTTTTCACTATGATCTTCTTCTAGATGATTATTATTTCCTCCTTGACTGTACAGGTGATTTTCCTCATCTGGTATTTTTTTGTTCTGTCGGTGAGGTACGTCGGTCGGTTCAGGAATGTCTAAATCATTTCCACTAAAATCAGGTTTTCTTTCCCGATTAATTAAGTTTTGGTCATCATCGCCATCCTTATGAATATTTTCCTGATTCAACATCTCTTTTTCTTGATCAGAGATTTCAGAATTATACTTTTCTTCTTTATTGCTTTCTTTTTTCATAGCGTTTTTATTTTCAAGTTAAGGAAATAAGAGTTCAGCCACAGAGGATTTAACGGCGTTTAACATCATTTTTTCAGGATTTTAATAAAAGGGAGGTTACTGAGAAGTTGAAGTCGAAGTTGAAGCCGAAATTGAAGTTGAAGTTGAAGTTGAAATTGAAATCGAAATTGAAGGCTGAGTTCTAGCATCTAATTTCCTGCTTCCCCACCTACTTTTTGATACAGTTTTATCTTTTTTATCGCTCTACCAAAATGAATTGAAGTGATAGATAAAATTAAATCAAATTTTTCCTGTTTCATATCATGTAAAAAACCGGTAAGTTTGTAGAACAACTATCGCTTATTATGAAAAATGTACTCTTTTTATTCCTTGTTATTTTTTCTTCCATATGCTATGCTCAGCAGCAAACCATTGAAATTTGGAACGGAAATGCGCCGGGAGCTATAGCAACGGAAGGCTATGCGGAACAACCCAAGTTGAAAAATGGAAGGTTAAACAGTACAAGTAAGGTGACTCATCCCACTTTAGAAGTTTTTTTAGCAAAAGAAAATCCCACACAAACTGGAGTGATCATTTTACCGGGAGGTGGCTATACGCATTTAGCGATGGAAAAAGAAGGTTATCAAATAGCGGAATGGTTCAATCAACAGGGAATTCATGCTTTTGTTTTAAAATACAGAATGCCTTCCGATAAAAGTATGACGAATAAGACGGTTGGTCCGTTACAAGATGCCCAACGAGCTATGCGCTTGGTAAGAAGAAATACTGAAAAATATAACCTGAATCCAGAAAAAATAGGCGTGATCGGTTTTTCTGCCGGCGGACATTTAGCTTCGACTTTATCTACGCATGATGCCCAAAGAACTTATCCCGTAGCTGATGATACTTCGGCTAGGCCCAATTTTTCTATCTTAATTTATCCGGTGATTTCTATGGAAGACGGGATAACGCATCAAGGTTCTAAAATTAGTTTATTGGGCGAAAATGCTGCTGCAGAATTGGTAGAAAATTATTCTAATGAAACCCAAGTCACGGAAGAAACCCCGATTACATTTTTGGTACATGCGACCAATGATACGGCGGTGCCGGTAGAAAATAGTATAAACTATTACTTAGCATTAAAAGACCACGGTGTAAGTACTGAAATGCATGTGTACCAAGACGGCGGACACGGTTTTGGATTGGGTAGGGAAGGAACGCACACGCAATGGCCCGAAGCTTTAAAAAACTGGTTAATGGTTCACCAATACCTTCAGCTTAATTAATTCCCTTGGCAAAAAAAGATCCTTACGCAGCGCTTCGCTATCGGGAATTCAATATATTCCTTTTGCTTCGTTTTGCCATGGTATTTGCTTGGTCCATGCAATTTGTGGTCATCGAGTGGGAGGTGTACAGTTTGACTAAAGATCCGCTATCCTTAGGATTAATTGGCTTAATGGAAGTAATTCCTGCGGTTTCCCTAGCCTTATTTGCCGGGCACGTGGTAGATCAAAAAGAAAAACGTAACTTATTGTTTCAATGCCTTTTTGGGTTTTCAGTAATTAGTATTGGCTTATTTTTATTGACTTGGCCTGTTTTTACTGATAGTCTCGCTACGCATACCATTTTATATAGTATTTATTTTTTCGTTTTCTTGGGAGGGATTGTCAGGGCTTTTATGGGACCTACCATTTTTTCACTCTTTGCCCTAATTGTTCCTAAAAAAGTGTATCCCAATGCGGCGACGTGGAGCAGTTCGGTATGGCAAATGGGGGCGGTATTGGGACCGGCATTAGCAGGATTTTCGATTAAATGGATAGGAGTTCATTGGTCGATGTGTTTAATTTTTGGCTTTTCGCTCGTGGCGCTCATCAGTTTATCCCAAATTGCCACCAAACCTATTTTAAATCCTAAATTAGGTGAAAATGTATTTAAAAGTTTACGGGAAGGGGTAAAGTTTGTTTTTCAAACCAAAGTCATTTTAGGGGCGCTTACCTTAGATATGATTGCCGTACTTTTTGGAGGTGCCGTAGCGCTTTTACCGGTTTTTGCGCAAGATATTTTAAACGTAGGGGCAGAAGGTTTTGGCATTTTAAGAGCTGCTCCGGCCGTGGGCGCATTATTGATGATGTTTACTTCAGCCTATTTTCCGCTGCATAAAAAAGCAGGACTAAAATTGTTGGCTGCCGTATTTGGTTTTGGGGTTTGTATGATAGTGTTTGGACTTTCCACTATCTTTTGGTTATCGGTATTGGCCTTGTTTGCTAGTGGGATAACCGATGGGATTTCCATGATTATTAGGCAAACCATTTTACAGCTAAAAACGCCGGACCATATGCGGGGTAGGGTAGCTTCGGTAAATTCGATGTTTGTAGGTTCTTCTAATGAGCTGGGCGCTTTTGAAAGCGGAATTACCGCCAAATTAATGGGAACCGCCGCGGCTGTCGTTTTTGGTGGCAGTATGACCTTAATTACCGTGCTTACCACCGGTGCTTTGTTGCCGAAATTAAGAAAACTGAATATAGAAGAAGATTTAGAGGAAAACACTTAACAGAAAAAACTTTGTGATGTCTATTGAAATTATTCAACATATACGTAAGGTTATTGATTTATCTGACCAAGAAGCAGAAGAATTTAAGAGCATACTTTCAGAAAAAAAGCTGAAAGCAAAATCCTATTTAATTGAACCCGGTGATCAAGTCACGGAAGAATTTTATGTAGTGAAAGGATGCTTAATCGCTTATTTTTTGGATGATGATGGAAATAAACACACCTTACAGTTTGCCGTTGAAGATTGGTGGATCAGTGATTTTGAAGCTTTTTTTAATGCTGTTCCCGCTAAACTTTATATTGAAGCTGTAGAAGATTGTGAGCTGTTAGGGATCAATAAAAATTTATTAAATACGTTGTACGAACGCATTCCTAAATTTGAACGCTTTTTTAGGATCAAAACTACCAATGCTTTTGTATCGTTAAGGACACGTATTCTTTCTTCCCTTCAAAAAAATGCTAAAGAGCGTTATTTAGAGTTTTGTGAACTCTATCCTGCAGTAGAAAAAAGATTGCCTAATTATCATATTGCAAATTACTTGGGATTACAACCGGAAAGCTTAAGTAGAATTAGGAAAGATTTGATGTAGCTTAACATTTTTTAACGCACTTAGCTAACGTAAATCATTCTTCAATAAAAATCTAGTGGTTAATTTTGAATAAAAATTAAATAACTAGAATTATGAGTAAAGATCAAGCTTTATTAAAATCATATAATTTAAACGGATTAGAACTTCCCAACCGTGTAGTGATGGCACCGATGACACGTAGTAGGGCAGATAATGAAGGAAACGTGCCTACAGTAGATTTACAAGGTGAGTATTATAAACAAAGAGCTTCTGCAGGATTAATTATTTCTGAAGGTTCTCAAGTTTCTGAAGAAGCCGTAGGTTATATTCATACCCCTGGGTTCCATACGGAAGCACAAGTAGAAGGCTGGAAAAAAGTGACTGACATCGTGCATCAAGAAGGTGGCAGAATTTTTATTCAGCTTTGGCACGTAGGAAGAATGTCGCATCCCGATTTCCATAATGGTAAAAAACCCTTAGCTCCTTCAGCGATTAATCCAAATTCTAAATCATTTACTCCGGAAGGTTTTAAAGATACCGTCACTCCACAGGAAATGAGTTTGGAAGATATCAAAAGAACCATTCAGGATTTTAAAAAGGCAGCTGAAAATGCGGTAAAAGCCGGATTTGATGGAGTTGAAATCCATTCTTCCAATGGGTATTTATTTCATCAGTTTTTTAATGCTACTTCTAATAAACGCGAAGATGAATATGGAGGAAGTATCGAGAAACGTGCCCGTTTTCTTTTTGATGTGTTGGAAGAAGTAAAACAAGTGATTCCTGAAAACAAAATAGGTCTTCGTTTAAACCCATCTTTAAATGGGGTTTTCGGAATGACGATGGACGAAGAAACCATTCCTACTTTTGATTATATCGTTAGTAAATTGAATGATTACGATTTGGCCTACGTTCACTTGTCTGAACCGTTTAATGACGTCTCTGATATTCCTTATGCAGTAGAAAACATAGCGGAACATTACCGACCTATTTACAAAGGAACCTTAATGATTAACGCCGGTTTCGATCAAGAAAAAGGGAACAAAGTAATTGAAGAAGGAAATGCAGATTTGGTGGCCTATGGAAAACTATATATTTCCAATCCTGATTTAGTAGAGCGTTTTGCGCAAGGGGTAGAACTCAGTGATTGGGATGAAGACACTTTTTATGTACCGGGTAAAAAAGGTTATACAGATTATCCTAAAAAAACAAAATAATCTAAAAAAAGCGAGCCGAAAAGCTCGCTTTTTTTCTTTGTGATTATCTTATTCCATAATTATTTTATTTTCTGCTTTCTTTCTTTTTTATTGTTTGTTTATAGATATTGAAATGATAATAATTTTTTGTTTTATTTATCTATTTAATTAATTTTTACGCTAAATATAGCTAAATCGTTAAAAATAAAGCTAATTGTTGTGTTTTTGTATAGGTGTTTGTGAGGTTTTGTTGTGGTAGGAATCGTTAATATTAGGTTTCTTTTATTGAAATTTACTTAAAATTTTATGCTAAAAATTGAGAATTTGATTTTTAGTGGTTTTTTAATTTTAATATATATTCAATAAACTATAAACTAAATTTTATGCGAAAAACATTTACTCTTATTTTTAGTGTATTTATAGCGACAATGCTAAATGCACAAGTAAACCCGATAGATTTTGAAGATGCAGGACACGGAGCCGATTGGACTTGGACGGTTTTTGAAAATGATACCAATCCTGCCGTTGAAATTATAGATAATCCAGATCCTTCTGGAATAAATACTTCTTCAAAGGTGATGAAGTTTACAGCTCTTCAAGCGGGTCAGCCCTGGGCCGGAACAGAATCTATGCACGGGGAAGACATAGGTACCTTTACTATTGATGAGACCAATAGCACTATTACTTTAATGGTTTGGAAATCAGTTATTAGTGATGTAGGAATCAAATTCGTAAAACCTAATGGAGATGCTGATGTAGAAATTAAAGTACCCAATACCGTAACTAATCAATGGGAAGAAATTACGATAGATTATTCTTCTAGAATAGGATCGCCTAATGCTACGGGAGTAGATCAAATTGTGATATTTCCAGATTTTAATTTAGATGGGAGAACGCAAGATAACATAGTTTATGTGGATAACATTAGCTTTTCTGCTGGGCAATCCCAAAATGAAGCGGCGCCTATGGTAGCTGCTCCAACTCCCACGGAGAGTGAAGAAAATGTTATTTCTTTATTTAGCGATGCTTATACCGATGTAAATGTTGATACTTGGAATACTACTTGGAGTGTGGCTAATTATGAAGAAATAATGATCGACAATAATCCCACTAAAAAATATACGCTATTAAGTTTTAATGGAACAGAGATGACGAGTCCTTCTGTTGATGCAGCAACTTCTGAAATGATTTATTTTCATTTAGATGTTTGGTCTCCAAATAGTACTGCATTTAGAGTAAAACTGGTAGATTTTAAAGGAGATGGCTACGAAGGAGGGAATGGTGATACGGAAGCAGAACTCAGTTTTACATTAAACCTTAATGAATGGAACAGTTTAACTATTCCCTTACAAGATTTTATGGATGCCGGGATGACCGATTTTAGTGATATTAATCAATTTATCTTTTCGAGTGACCCATCTGGGGAATCAACTATTTATATAGACAATGTTTACTTTGGAAAAGAGGAAATAATAGAGGAAGAAGAGGAACCCATGCTTGCTGCTCCCACACCAACTTTAGATGCTGCAGATGTCATTTCTTTGTTTAGTGATGCTTATACCAATGTAAATGTTGATACTTGGAATACTACTTGGAGTGCTGCCACTTATGAAGAAATAATGATCGAAAACAACCCTACAAAGAAATACGCTAACCTAGATTTTAATGGGATAGAAACAACCAGTCCATCGGTAGATGCAAGTTCTACAGGAATGATGTATTTTCATTTAGATGTTTGGTCACCCAATAGTACTGATTTCAGGATAAAATTAGTAGATTTTAAAGGAGATGGTTATGAAGGAGGGAATGGTGATACGGAAGCAGAACTCAGTTTTACGTTAAACCTTAATGAATGGAACAGTTTAGATATTCCTTTACAAGATTTTATGGATGCCGGAATGACTGATATGAGCGATATTAATCAAATTATATTTTCCAGTGATCCTACAGGCCAATCTACTATTTATTTGGATAATGTATATTTTGCTAAAGTCTCTTCACTTGAAACAAACACTTACCAAAACTTAAGGTTAACAACTTATCCAAATCCATCAAACGCATTATGGAATATTACTGCTGAAAGCTTCATAACAAAAGCAGAATTATATGATGTAAATGGTAGAAAGATATTCACGAAAAGTTATCATAACACCAATTCTATCCAATTGAATGGTGATCAACTTTCAAGAGGAATTTATTTTGCAACTATTATCAGTTCTCATGGTTCTAAAACCATAAAATTGATAAAGAAATAGAAAGGTAATTTATTTGTTTTTGCACGAAGCGTTTTAGTTGTCATATCTCGTGATAACTAAAGCGCTTTTTTATTTTCTTCTTCTTAAGTTACCACCTGAATTCGAAATAAAGTTTCCCTAAGCATTTTGGGGTATTGAGTGAATTTTCATGGAAAATTAGTATCAAAATCTTACCAAAATAAAAACTTCGATACAAAGTGTTTTACATGGCTTTTACGAGCTCTCCGATGGTATGAAATAATATAAAAATTACTTACCGATTTGCTTGCCATTCTTTTTTTAATAAAGCATAACAAGCAGAATCTTCATACTTGCCACGATACCAATAATCTTCTTTACATAAGCCTTCCTGGCGGAAGTTATATTTTTCTAAAAGTTTAATAGAGGCTTTATTCCAAGGGGCAACCATCGCACTAATACGATGAAGCTTCATCTTAGAAAAGCCAAAGGCTAATACTTCTTTTAAAGCCTCTGTCATCAAACCTTTTCGTTTAAATTTTTCTTCTTTCAATTTATAGAATAATTCAGCTCTATGATGGGTTGTATTCCATGTATGGTAACCACATTCACCGATAGGTTTTTGAGTTTCCTTATCAAGTAGTAGAAAGAAATAAAGACTCTGATTATAGGTCTCCATCCCGTTGATATGCATGAATTCAAAACGTTTATATTCTTCTTCATCACATCCTAAAACTGAAACTATTTTTTGTTTATCATTATTTTCAAATAATTGATGAAGGCTAGAAGGGACGAGTGGTTTTAAAATAAGGTTTTGTGTTTCAATAATGGACTTCATTTATAGTATTTATTTTTTCTGAATATAGGTATGAATAGAGGACTTTTGCTTGCTTATTTCAATTGCTTCTTATTTTTTCATTTTCGCAATGACATTATATACCTTTAAGTATCGCTTCTTAAAACAAGATACTTAAAATATTCAACTCTTAATTTCTCAATAATAAGTCAAGCTATTATAGTTACAGGTACTTCTACGTGTTTTTAAAATATAGGTATTTCTACGCTAATTGAATTTAAGGTATTATCTGATATTAGTTGATAATAAATATTTGATCAAGTAGCTACAATCAATGTTTTATTTATAGGCGGTATCTGAAAAGCCTTAAAAGAGTAAGAAAAACTTAAACAATTTATGATGAAAAAATTATTTATAAAATGGGGAGTACTTCTATTCTTGTCTCTATGTGTTATTTCTTGTGACAAAGATGAAATCACAGAAGATAGTCAACAAAGCAATGATTTAACGTCTCAAAACTTCTCTCAAGATGATGAAGGTCTGGTATATTCAGCCTTAGGATCAGAATTTTCTAAAACGCAAGCACGAACTATTTTTGCCAAAACTTTGGCGGTCACCATTGGACATAATCCGGAGCTTAAACACTTCATTTATGAAAAGGCTCATGAAATGTTTAATGGAGATTATGAAGTACTGTATTTAATGATTAAAGATGAGCAAGTGAATGGGCAACCTATTCATGAAATGCTTAAGGAATCTTCTCAGGAAATTGAATATGAAATGAACCTTCCCGAAAATTTCTTTAAAGAAGAAGTTTTAAAAGCAGATCCTTATATTACGGTTTATGTAGATGAAATTTACTTTGAAGAACCACAGTTATATGAAGCTCCTATTAGTGTAGGAATATTACCGGCAGAAGGTGATGATACTCAAATAGAAGCTTATATGGCTTTTACTATGGAAGGAGAAATGCAGTATGTTTCAGAATATACTGAAGATACTGCACTAATCGGGATAAAAGAAAATGAACGAGTAGTACTTATTAATACAGAAACACTCGACACTATAAATCAAACTAGTTTACAAAATATTTTATTTGGCGATCCTTGCGATAGTTTATATGAAGCGATCTTAGGATTTTTTCAGCAATATTTAATAAATGGAAATCCATATCTTCTTGTTCAAGTAGAGCAACTTACGGAACTATATAGATGCATGTGCCAAAATGATTGTGATCCAGATAGTGATGGTGATGGTGTTCCTGATAGTCAGGACGATTGCCCAGATGAAGCTGGTAGTCCAGATAATAATGGTTGTCCAGAAGACCCAGATTGTAATGTGCCTAATTGCGACAGAACTTCTATAGATAAAAAAGATGAAATTTATAGATTTAAATTTTCAGGCTGTTCAGCATTTAAGAAAACAGGAGAGTTATTTGAAGGGAAAAGAGAAATGCGGGCAGTAATTACTTATGGTTACCTAGACCCATTAACCAATACTGTAGTAACTTCTAAAATAAAAAAATCAGGTACTTTTAGTAAGAGTAGTTTAAGAAGTGCTAATTGGTTAGGTAAATGTAAAGGTACTAAATGGGTAACTGCCCACTGGGAGAGTTTTAACTGGGATTATTGTACTCATGGAGAACAAATAAAAGTATTCTGGTATGAAGAAGATCCAGGGCAATGGGGAACTTTCAATCTAAATTTTACATTTAAAAAAGGTCCCATTAATCTAAGTGCCAATGTAGGTATTCCACTTACAAATAAAGATGATAAATTAGGGGAATCGGTTATTCAATACTGTGATGGTGCCACAGGAAGTGGAAGTTTATACAATACAGGAGATATTCAGTTTTATTATAAACTTCAATAGTTTTATATAGAAAATCAAGAAGATAACAAACGGGGCTGTTTTATTAAACAAGCCCTGTTTGTATATATAATTAAATCCTGAGTATAAAAAAAGCCACTGAATATTATTTCAGTGGCTTTTTGGTTTAAAGAAAACTAAAAAAGTTAATCATTTTTATATTCAACTTTTTTCTTTTCGATATTTCCGTTTTCGTCTTTTTTGATTTTTACTTCTTTCTCGCTGTCTTCAATTTCTATTTTTTCACCGTCGTCGCTAACGTCTACGTTTGCATCTTCTTCGACTTCAACACCTTCGACTTCCATTGTTCCCTTTTTTTCTTCTTCTCTACAAGAGATAATGGTAAAACTAAGCGCAAAAGCGAGCATTAAAAACTTAACTACTTTCATTGTAAATTACTTTTTGGTTTGATCAATAAAAGTAATCATTTAATTCTTAAAGATTTGCTAATCTTTTTTATAATCGATGCTTCCGCCGGAAATACTTTTTTTTGTAGAAACTTTTTCGGGTTTGCCATAGTAATCTATATTTCCGCCAGAAGAAACATCTGCTTTAATTGAGCCTTCGTTATAAATATCAATATTTCCGCCAGAACTGGCGTCAACCAGACATTCTTTGGTCTTTAATTCTTTCGCATTTATGCTAGAACCGCTGCTTGATTCTCCATCAAAATAAATTGATGTTCCTTCTAATTCAACTTTGGCACCACTTGAGGCATCAACCGTAGTTTTTCTCACTTTCAGTTTAAGTTCAATAGAAGAACCACTGCTGGCATCTACCGTGATTTCTTTTTGCTCAAAAATATCTTCAGATTTTATGCGGGAACCACTACTGGACTTTACCAAGACTAAACTTTCTGTATGGTAAAGTGTAATTTCCCGGGTACCTGAGCTAATATTATTTTTGCTTCCTAAGGTAAGTCTGTTATTATTGATACGATAATCTAATTGTTCTACTAAGTTTTCATTGGTGTTTAAGATTATTTTATTTTCTGAAGACTTTACAAGTTGAATATTCCATCCACTTTCTCCTTTAATTTCTGTAAAATTATCGTTTAAAGGAATTTCTTTTGTGATCACTTCTCCTTTTCCTCTAATTCCAGAGATATCGAAATTGCAGGCAACTACTAGTGATGAGAGCATCACAAGTAGTACAATTTTAGTTAGTTTAAATTTCATGAGTTTATTTTTTTAGTTAGTTGAAGTTATTTAACGAGAGTTGAATCTTGTTCAGTTTTAAGTTCAATAGTTTCTTTTTCCTGTTCTTGATACCATTCATCATCGGTTTCATAGGTTGTATTTTCATCTTGTGAAAAAGAATCATTCTCTTCGTAGTCATCATTAAAATCTGCATCAAAGTCATCGTCGTCTATCGGACAAGTTTTACAGATAGTTTCTTTATATCCAATACTTAGGAAATGTCCTTCTTGTCCATCGAGTAAAATATCTCCGTAATAACTGTTATTGTAATGATAGGAAGATATATTTTCTTCTGCCAACAAGGTAGTTCCTTGTGGTAAATAAACAGTAACTACCACTTTTTGATCACTAAACATATTTGTTGTAGGAGTAATAAAATAGCCATCTAAGCTTAATGTATGATTGCTAAAATGGGTAGAATAATCAATAGCAGAAGCTCTTTCTTTGGCTGCTTGATAACTCTTTCCTTCCGCTTGTTTGGTGATTTCAATTTTCCCAATAGAATCACGGGAAGATTTTACCACTATACGCACATCTCTTGAATAAAGGATTTTTTCTCCGTTTCTATTTAATTTAATTTTCATACCACCATCTCTATTTAAATCATTTCCATAGAAATTATCACCTCTCATTGCTAAAAATAGCGTATCGGTAGAAGCGATGGGGATTGTTTTTGTTTCAATCACTTCTCCTTCAAAAGCGCGTTCTGTGGCTTGTCTAATTCCGAGGAAAGAGATCACAAAAATGGAGATAAGCCAAAGTCCTAATAATCCCAGTTTTACCGGCATCCCGATAGATTTTAGATTATCTACTAAGATTTTTAATCCTAAAATGAATAAGAAAAAGAAAGGGATTCCGGCCACAAAGAATATAAGCAAGCTTCCTAGCCATAACGGGATTCCGATATTGGCCAATTCTACATAATCCATCCAAGGCGCATCAAAAATTCCGAAGGTGCCAAAGCTAAGCAAACTAAATAGCAAGGCAATTAAACTTATCCCTGATAAAAGGATAATAAGGATGCCTATAAATTTTATAAATACTCTTAGAATGGCTACAAGAATATTCCCGATACTCTTAAAGAAGTTAGTGGCACTGCTATTGACCTGTTTTCCATATTTTTCATAGTCTACGTCTTTTACTTTACTGGCAACATTGTCAAAACCTTCCCTTACTTTCTTTTCTATGTTACTAATGTTAATGGGTTCGCCACGCATTTCCAATTTTTCTGCAGTGGTTTTAGCTTCTGGCATCACAATCCAAAAGATGAGATAAACCAATAAGAAAGTTCCGCTAGTAATAATAGTGGTGATAATGAAGAGAATTCTCACCCAAACTGGATCTATACTAAAATAATGTCCTAACCCGGCACTAACTCCGGCGATATAGGAATTATCAGGATCGCGGTAAAGCTTCTTGCTTCTTTTTTCGCTTTTTTGGGAAGCTTGAGAAGAATGTGCATAGGATTTAGGTTCTTCATCTTCAAAAATATCGTCATCTACCTTGTAATCTTCAGGTTGCCCCATGATTTCGATCACTTCTTCTACTTGGCGTAAGCTGATTACTTGACGATCTATTTTCATTTTTTCTGAAAACAATTCAGCAATTCTGGCTTCAATATCGTGAACGATTTCATCCCTTCCCTGAGCGTCGGTAAAAGAATTTTTTATGGCATCTAGATAGCTTTTTAATTTAAAGAAAGCATCTTCATCTATATGAAAAAATATGCCTGCTAGATTTATATTAACTGTCTTGTTCATTTGATTGATTTTTAGTCTTTGTTACAATAGATACTGCATTTTGTAAATTATTCCAAGTACCGGTTAATTCAGTTAAAAAATGTTTACCGGTATCGGTAAGGCCGTAGTATTTTCTTGGAGGTCCGCTGGTAGATTCTTCCCAGCGATAAGTCAATAATCCAGCGTTCTTAAGTCGGGTAAGTAGTGGGTAAATGGTACCTTCTACCACCAGTAATTTTGCGTCTTTTAGTGTATCTAAGATCTCTGCCACATAAGCATCTTTCTCTTCTAAGATCGAAAGGATACAGTACTCTAAAACGCCTTTACGCATTTGCGCTTTGGTGTTTTCAATCTTCATAAGGCATTTGTTTTATATGCGTTAAACTGTTCATTTTTTGATGGATGATTTTGATTGAATGATGATGATGAATGATGTATTATTAGTTATAAATAGTCTACAACAGAAGTGATTTTATAAGTTGGGTTTTCTTCTACTAAATCCTGTAAAACGCCCACATGCGCTTGACCAATAATCACTAATAATTTTTTATTTCCGGTTTCCAATTGTTTGTTTAAAATATTGGAGTAAATTTTTAAATTTCGATTGTAAAATAGGCTAATATATTCAGCTCCAATATATTCATTGTTAATAGGGATTTCTTTATTGTAATTTCCTTTTTCTGAAAATTTTCCTTGTTGAATATAAGCCGGAAGGTTAAAAATAAGGTGATGAGTTAAATCTATAAATTCCGGTTGGTTCATGGTTTTTATATAATCGTAAATAGAAAGTTCATTTGTTTGAACTTTTTGTTTTAATGGACGAGCGGTTTGCTGAAGTTTTTTTAATGCTTCTTGAAAAATCTCGATGTTTTTTCCCTCTTTTAATAAAGACTGTGAGGTAGAATCATAATAATTCACACCAACGACTCCCGGCAATTGTAAATCTTTTGCCATTCTAAAACCTATTTGCATGGTTTCTCCAGCTCCGTTTTCAAAATCCTGAAGCGATTGTTGACCTGTTTTGTATAGATTAAAAAGACTATCGATTGATTTTTGTTCTTGTGGTTCTAATTCAACCATAAGCATGTCTGGTTGAAATGCTTCTAGCTTCTTTGTCAGTTGTTGAATCTCTTTTTGTTTTTTCTTACTAAAAATATTGGAACTTTCCGCTCCGTTGTCCATTTGGCTAAGATGATCAAACCCGACAAACATAATTTCCACCTGTTCTTCTTGTACTTGCTTGTTTGAAAAAGAGGTGAGGCTAATAATTAAAAAGGCTAATAAAAAATTCATAGTTAAATAGTTTGGTTGTTAATATTGGTTTCTGGTAAATCTTCTTTTTCTGCTTCTTCTAATTTTAAAAACGGAATAGTTAGCGGGTATTGATAAGTTTTCCCTTCACCGGCCTTCATTGCTGCATTGATGACGCATAAAACTTCTAAGGCAAAAATGCCTATAGCAAGAATTAAAACGATTCCTAAAAACACAATAAACGGCATCGCAAATAGGGGAGATTGATTGCTAATCACAAAGTCATTACCGGTAGAAAAATAAAACTCATCCAACGTTCCAAAATTAATTCCCAATACCACTAATCCCATTATTGCGATAGTGGCAAGAATGGAAGTGTATAAGAATAAGCTAATTTGAAAGTTTAATGATTGTTTGGCGTGTGCACTCACAAACGGATATTTTTTATGAAGTACCCAAATAAAGATAGGTACTAAAAAATTTCCGAATGGAAAAAAATACTTACTAAAAGCTCCTAAATGAGCAATTGAACTGATTGTTTTTTGATTGATAGATTGCATAGTACAATAATTTCTTATGCAAATATATATCTAAAAAAAGGTATTATGCAATACAAAGTACTAAATTTAACATTTAGTAAGTTCTGTTTTTCTTAAAATTGAAGTTAAAAAATGCTTGAAAGTCTTATTTAATAAAGGTTTTCTGTTTATATGAAAAATATTTTCTATTTTAATTAAAATTTTAAATGTTAACGAAAAATGAAACTTACTCCTAAAAAAATAAATCTCTTTACGATGATGAAACTTCCGGCTGCTTGGTTTTGTGGAGTAAGGTTGAAAGAAATTTCGGAACAAGCAGCTAAGGTTACCGTAAGGCATCGATGGATTAATCAAAATCCTTTTAATTCGATGTATTTTGCGGTACAAGCGATGGCTGCCGAATTAAGTACCGGGGCTTTAGTGATGCAGGCTATTCAAAATTCTAATGCTAACATCTCTATGTTGGTGGCAGAAAATAATGCCGAGTTTTTTAAAAAGGCGACCGGGAAAATTACTTTTAGATGTGAAGATGGAAAGCTTATTCAGAAAAAAATAACTGAGGCTATTCAAACAGGAGAAGGACAAACTTGTTGGATGAAGTCTGTTGGACATAATGGGGAAGGAGTGAAGGTTGCTGAATTTAATTTTAAATGGACCGTAAAAAAGAAAGGGTGATTTTATAGATATGATAAATTATTGTTCAAATTGACTTTATAAATTATCAATTTATAAAATAAAGGCTTTGGTATTGTATGATATTTATTTTTTATGTAAATTAGAACGAATTTTAAAATTAGTGCTTATAGCCAACTTTACTTAATTAACTTTAAACTATTCAAATTTATGGCAAGAGCGATGTTTGAATACACTAAGGAAATCTTAACTAAAGTAAGTTTCGATGCGGCATTATTTTGTAAAGAAGTAAAAAAAGCAATTGATCGTTTACTTCCTTACGAATTAGAAGAGTTAAGAAATTTTATTGTATTCCTTTCTAAACAAAACCCTCATTTAATTTCAAGTCTAACTTATTTAAAATAACCCAAATAAAAAGCTGCTCAAATTTTGAGCAGCTTTTTTATTTTCAAGATGGTTAAGTATAGACTTTATTTTTTTTGCAACGGACTTATAATCTTAATATTCTGAAAAGTCACCGCTCCTCTTACTACCCCTGAAATGATCTCTTGTAAAGCTTCTATAATTTGCATTTTAAGTTCACTTTTATGATAGATAAGGCTTACTTCCCGAGCAGGAGAAGGTTCTTCGAACATTCTTAAGTTTTTATTTTCTTTTTCAGATAAGTCCAAGGTATGTAAATAGGGAAGAAGCGTCATCCCTAAACCTTCGTTAGAAAGTTTTATTAAGGTTTCAAAACTTCCACTTTCTAGATGAAAACTGCTTTTTTCGGTATTTTGATGGGATTTACAAATATTTAAAATGCCTTCCTTAAAACAATGACCGTCTTCTAATAATAAGATATCATCTACTTCTAACTCTTCCGGCTTAATCTTATCTTTTTTAGAAAGTCTATGTCCCGGTGGCGTATAGGCCACAAAAGGTTCATAATATAAAGGCTTTTCTTTAATGTTTTCTTGTTCTAAAGGAGTAGCAGCGATAGCTGCATCTAGATGACCGTCTTGTAAGCGTTCAATAATTGCTTCGGTATTTAACTCTTCAATTTTAAGTTTTACTTTGGGATATTTTTTAATGAAATTGGTTAAAAACATCGGTAATAGAGTAGGCATAATGGTAGGGATAATCCCTAATTTAAATTCCCCTCCAATAAAGCCTTTTTGTTGATGTACAATATCCTGAATACGATCACTTTCGTTTACGATATTTCGAGCTTGGGTCACTATTTTTTTACCTACTTCAGTTAACTCAATTGGTTTTTTGGTTCTGTCAAAAATCTGAACTTCAAGTTCTTCTTCAAGTTTTTGTATTTGCATACTTAGCGTAGGTTGGGTTACAAAAACTTTTTGTGCTGCTTTCGTGAAGTTTTGGTATTCAGCAACTGCTAACACATAATGCAATTGAGTAATGGTCATACTATTAGATTTTATGATGCAAATATACCACTACTATCAGATATATCTATTAAAATTTTCTAAAAATAAAAAAGTCAAGCAATGGCCTGACTTCTCTTTTTTGATTTAATGAATTTTATTAAAGCCGAATACTTATTTTTTGTTCACCTTCTTCTAATTTAAATTTTGCATCTTCCCAAGTTGGCGGTCCGTAAAGCATAGGATTGTTAGAAAGTCCATAATCTTCCTTCGGCATTCCGTTAGGTTGAAAATCCATTTGCTGATTGTCATTAGCATCGTGGAAACAAGAAATTCCATAGATTCCTGTTGGGACATCATTAAAAACCAAGGTGGCTTTTCCATCTTTAATTTTTACTTGTTGCGAATATTCTGGTTTGGTTTTTAGGAAATTGTCTTTGGTGTAAATTCCCAATATTAAATGTCCTTGATCGCTAGTGATATTTTCTACTTCAATAGTAATCGTAGAAGTTTCCGTTTCTTGTGCAACGATAATTTTTCCTAAAGCTAGCATTAAACAAATGAGTACAGTTTTCATGTGATTGAGTGTTTTTGTTAATTTTATAGTGTAAAGAAACGGGCTTTCTTCAGCATCTAATAAAATAAACTACTCAACTGTAGAATTTATCTTCTGAAATGTAACGAGCTCTATAAAAGTCCTTTAGATTTTACTTCTAAGTATTTGTTAATGGTATTTACCGTAAGGTTTTTAGGGGAAGTCAATACCGTTTGAATCCCATGGCGTTGCAGTTCGTTAACCATTAAATCTTTATCATCTTTAAATTGTGTGGCAACGGTTTGCTCGGCAATTTCGTGAATGTTGCTAGCCGGTTTGCTAATCACTTCTTCCAGTTCTGTATTTTTAAAGAAAATAACCACCAACAAATGTTTTCTGTTTAAAGCTTTTAAAAAAGGAAGTTGTCTTTTGAGTGCTGAAATATGCTCAAAATTGGTATAGAGCATCAACATACTCCGGTGGGTGATTTTTCGTTTGGCATAAGCGTATAACAATCCAAAATCACTATCCAGAAACTGGGTATCGATGCTGTAAAGTGTTTCTAAAATAGTTTGGAGATGTGTCTTTTTTCCATTAGGGGGAAGAAATTGTTGGATTTTATTAGCGAAAGTTAATAAACCAACTTTATCGTTTTTCTTTAAAGCAATGTTAGAAAAAGCCAAACTACTATTGATGGCATAATCTAAAAGTTTTAATCCTTCAAATGGCATTTTCATCACACGGCTCGTATCGATAATCGAGTAGATGGGTTGCGATCTTTCATCCTGATATTGATTGACCATCAAGTCCCCGTGTTTGGCAGTGGCTTTCCAATTAATAGTTCTTATATCATCGCCGTTTACATATTCTTTAATTTGCTCAAATTCCATCGTATGGCCAATTTTTCTGATTTTTTTAAGGCCTTGCATGGTAATACGGTTATCGAGTGCAAGAAAATCGTATTTCTTCATCTGAATAAATGAAGGATAAACTTTTACCTGTTGATCTTTATTGAATTTATACCGACGTTTAATTAATTTTAATCCAAAAAGGGCATAACAATTTAAACTTCCAAAGGTGTAAACTCCCCGTTCTACCGGTTTTAGTAAATAGGTAGTTTTAGATTTCTCATTTGCTGCAAGAGTAATTCTTTTTAAGAAATCCCTTTTTTGAAACTGAATGGGAATTTCATCAATCACTTCTAATTCAACATTAAAGTTATAGTGATTTTCTAAGATGAGAAAGACTTCATTTTCATCACTATTTGAAAATTTTTCAGGTAAAATTCTATCTGCTTGTAATCCTGAATTTTTATAAAGCGCAATCATTTCAACTAAAACCCATACCAAAAAACTCAATACAATTAACCATATAAATGGGTAAATGGAGTTTGCCCAATAGGAAACCAGGAATAGGAAAGAAATCCCGAAAAGGGCATAAAAAAAGCGTTGGCTTAGGTATAAAGATTTAATGAATTTAAGCAAAGTTATCTTGGGATTTCAATAGATTTTACGATCATTTCTACCACATCTTCGGTACGCATTCCTTCCATTTCTTTATCAGGAGATAAAATGATACGATGTCCCAATACCGGATTAAGCGATTTTTTTACATCTTCCGGAGTCACAAAATCCCTTCCGTTGATGGCCGCAAAAGCCTTGGAAGCATTCATGATGGAAATGGATGCCCTTGGGGAACCTCCCAAAAATAAGTGCGGATGGTTTCTGGTTTTGGTAACCATTTGTGCAATGTAATTCAGTATTTTTTCTTCAATGACAATTTCATGGAGTTGGGTACGGAATTTATTGAGTAGTTCTGGAGATAAAACCGGTTCAATTAAATCGGTAGGTTGCTGCTGTTTACGGGCATGATGCGATTGTAAAATCTGAATTTCTTCTTCTAGCGAAGGATAATCTACTTTTATTTTAAAAATAAATCGGTCTAATTGCGCTTCGGGTAGGGCATAGGTTCCTTCCTGTTCTACCGGGTTTTGGGTAGCCAATACCATAAACGGTGGTTGCATCGTGTGTTGTTTACCATCAATGGTAATTTGGCGTTCTTCCATAACTTCAAACAAAGCGGCTTGAGTTTTGGCCGGTGCACGGTTAATCTCATCAATTAAAACGATATTAGAGAAAATAGGGCCGGGTTTAAATTCAAATTCAGAAGATTTAGTATTTAAAATAGAAGTTCCCAATACATCACTGGGCATTAAATCTGGTGTAAACTGAATTCGGCTAAAATTGGTTTTTATAGATTTGGCAAAGAGTTTGGCAGTAATGGTTTTGGCAATCCCGGGAACGCCTTCTATGAGTACGTGGCCATCGGCCAATAAACCAACGATTAAAAGTTCTACAAAATCTTGTTGACCCACAATTACTTTGGCCATTTGTTCTTTTAGCTGGTTTACCGCATTTTTTAATTCTTCTAATGGGATGCGGTTGCTAAAATTTAAATCTTTATTTTCTTCTGAACTTACAGAGTTTTCTTGTGGAGCGTTTGTTTCTTGCTCGGGCTGAAGTTCGTTATGAGTTTCGTTTTCCATTAGATATTCTTTTTAAATTGAATAATTAAGCGATTTAGTTCTTCCACTTCTTTTTTGGAGATGGAATTTTTACGCTGTAGTTCTTGAATTTTTGAAAGTAATATTTTTATTTCTTCTGAAGTATTATCGGTTTGTATTTCTAATAATTCAGAATAGTTTTCTTGTTTTTGTACATCTACTTTCAACTCTTTCCGAAGGAAGTTTAAAAATTGATCTATTAATTTGTAGGCAATACTTTTATAATCTTTTCTATCTAAATACATTCCGGAAATTGTTCGGGTGTATTCGTAGGTTTGATTGCGTAAAGGCTCAATAACTTTGATACTTTTTTGCTTTCGTTTTCCTTCAAAAAAGACAAATAAAATCGCGGCAATCAGTACAAAATAATAGGCCCATTTTAAATAAGGATTTCCCAGTAAAATATAAAGGGGAGAAGTGTAAAAGGTTTTCCCGTTTTTATAGTGGTTGTCCCAATAAAGCGTTTGATCAGAATTTAAATAGGCGAGAAACTTTTCAGCATATTCAACATTATTTTCCCTTAGTAAAAAGAAGTTGCTAAAAGTTTCCGGAGAAGTTTGTAATAAAAATTTTCCTTTGCCAAACTTGTTTTCTACAAAATTAGGAAGGCTATCATAAGGCTCATCCTCTTGTAATTTTGCAAAGCCAAGGACTTTCTGTTTTTTTCCGTTTAAAGAATCAAAATAAAAGAGGGTTTTATCTCTGTTGAAACTATAATTTTTGTCTGCTTTTAGTTTTGGATTACTAAAATTGTATTCAGCAATATTGGTGAGCCCGTTTGTTCTAATTTTTTCAGTAAACGTAAGCTTCAAGGTATCTAATAACGGATAGCTGATATTGTTGGCAGAAATCACCGCGGTATTTCCTTTTTTTACCCAATTGAGCAAGCGTTCCATTTCTATTTCATCTAATCCTACTGATTGATTGAGGAAGAAATAAGTTCCGGTATGGGTCGAATCTGATAAAAATTCAAACGGAGGAACATTTACATCGTTCACCTGAAAATGCTCTTTTAAATTTTCATAGAAAACATAGGTTCCAAACGGAATTTTATCGGTTTTGGTATAGCTGGGAAACCAGTTAATGGGATCTCTTTGGTTAGCCTCTAAAAACACTAAAGCGGCCAACAAAACCAGTAAAATACCCAATATGATTTTATAACTTTTCCCCATTAATTCAATTGGTTTTGAAAGTTAGCAAATTCTTTTTCAGCCAATTTGTATTCATCGTACGTAATGGGGAAATCGCCATACCAAACAAAATCGTAAACTTTGGTAATCTTTTGAAAACTTTGGTTGAGTGGTTTAGATTCTATTTCAGTAAAATAATCGTGATTGGTTTTTTGAAATTGATAGTCTATAATTTTACGGTCTTTTAATTTCCGTAAAGTCAATAAATAAGAATACCTCACCGCCAATCTATATTGTTTATTTGCTAGAGCTTCCTGAATTAATTTGTCGATATCTTCCGAATAAATAATTTTTTCTTCCGCAGAAAGAAACACTTTAGGGGTATCTTTGCCCATCATTTTCTGTCCGGCAGGATTTATTTTTATAAAGAGATAGACGATAAAGCAAATTATTAAAAAGAGAATAACATATGGTAAATTCTTAATTAGAAAAGCCAAAAAGGAATTTGCTTCAAAGTCGCCCAGCAACCATCTCCAGAATTTATTCCAAAGATTACCCATCCAACGTTTAAATTTAACCCACCAACTGTCTTGCGCTTTTACATCGGAATAGTCAAAATCGCTATCGTTTTTATAGTCTTCAAATTGTTCTTGATTAAAAGAAACGGGTTGAAGGTTCTCGGTTCTATCATATTCAATTTTTGGTAATTGAATACTATCTCCTTGGGCTAAAACAAAAGAAGAAACGAGCAAAACCAAGCTATAAATAAAACAGCGAATTACTTGCATTTATTGATCTTTGCCTAAATTATCGATGGCTTCGTAAGCCCCGGTATGGTTTTTTTGTTCGTTAAGGCTGAAATAAATAAAAGCTACACTTATGGCTAGTATTCCAAAGATAATGCTTTGAGCAGCATTGGCTACTACGCTTAAAGCTAAATACACCCAATCGAACATAAATGATGGGTCGGAATAAGAACCTTCTTGTACAGCAGTGAAGGTTTTAGTCATGGTGTAAATAAGTGCAGGGATTTGAAAAATCATACTCATTAAGTAAACAATGATTCCCATTACCAATAACGTGAAAAATGTAATCCACCAATTATCTTTCACTAATCTAAAACAATGGGAAATGGTTTCTGAAAAACTTAACCTATCAAAAGTTTTAATGCTATAGGCCAAAGAAAGTGGAACCATTAAGTAGATTCCCGGTATGAAGCAAAACATGATTCCCGCAAATACCATAGCAAAAATAACAAAACCAAGTCCTAAGAAACTTCCCCAATCTTGGTTCATCCCATGCCCAACTTCATCTAGATTTATTTCGCCGTTATTTTTTACATAAGATTTAATGGAATGCTGAATGGTTCCATACATAAATGCTTGGTAAGCAATTGAAGTTATAAACATAAATAGCATTGCTAAAACCATATTAAAGCCAAAGCCAGAATTGATTTGACCTGCTCCTGAAAATATCTTTTCAAGATCTGAAGCGGTAAACGTGTAATAACCGGTAGCAAATAGTTGTATTAAAAATACCGGACCGGCAAATTTTACCAAAGCCTTAAACAGCAATTTATAATTTTCCCTAACAAATTTAAATGTGTCTCCAAGAACATCTCCTAGTTCCCGTTCTTTCTTAAACTGAATGATTTTCTGCATTTTTTCGAGCTAACTTATTTAGATAAATTGGGTAAAAAACGTAATAAAATAAAATGAATGCCAAAGATAAGCTTATAATTAGAATAGCTAACCAATCTGGCATTTCTGTATGTCGGGTCACAAAACCTTCTAAAAATCCTGCAATAATAAAAAATGGAATGGTACTTAAAATTACTTTCAGTCCGGCTTTTACACCATTTACAAACGAAGTGAGTCGGGTATACGTGCCGGGAAATAAAATACTTTTTCCCACTAAGAGTCCGGCCACACCGGCAATAATAATAACAGAAATTTCAATGGTACCGTGAATCCAGATAGTTCTTACCGATTCCCAAAGCAATCCCTTTTCGTAAAAGAAATATTGAAAACTTCCCAGCATTATTGCATTTTTCATAAGTAGGAAAAGTGTTCCTATACCAAAGAAAATCCCCATGACAAAAGCAAATAAAGCAACTCTAATATTATTAACGGTAATTCCTAAAAACATGTTCATTTCTTCCATTTCTTTATAAACCGCCATCGGATCGTTGTTTTCAATATTATCTAAAGTCATGTTTACATAAGCATCGCCCATAATAGCCCGAACAAAACTTTGGTCGGTTCCGGCAGAAAGCCAACCTACCGAAGCAAAAATGAAAAAACATATAAACGCAATAAGCAATTGCTTTTGATAATGGTAAAACTCTTTGGGGAATTCTTTTGTGAAAAAAGTAATTAATCGATTTCTGGATTCCCGTTTGCTCTTGTATATTTTTTGATGTGCTTTAGAAGCTAAACCATTAAGATATCTTAATGTATTGCTTTGTGGATAAAAAGTCTGCGCATAACTTAAATGATCAGTCACTTCTATATAAAGGGCAGATAATTCTTCTGGTGAAATTTGAATTTTATTCTGCAGAACGCTTTCAAATTTCTTCCATTTATCCTTATTTTGCTTAACAAATGCAGCTTCACGCATGATTTTCGAAGATTGTAGTTCAAAGAAACAGATTAAATGGATAATTTTCAAATAGAAACTGCCCAAAATGTCGCTATTGAGCAAAATATTGCCAACTTAGGGGATAGGGTATTGGCCTATATTGTTGATATTTTGGTAATTGCAACTTATGCCATCTTAGCCATATTTTTATTAGGTATGATATCACTAAGTTCCCGAGATACATGGGTGTTTATGCTTATTGTAGGCTTGCCGGTTTTTTTATATCCTTTATTGGCCGAAACTTTTTTTAATGGGCAAACTCTTGGTAAAGCGCTTTTGAGAACTCGAGTGGTAAAATTAGACGGTTCTAAAGCGGGGTTTTCCAATTTTGCCATTAGGTGGTTGTTAGGTCTTTTAGAGTTAGGAATGACTTCCGGTGCATTGGCACTAGTGGTTTATTTATTAAATGGACATGGGCAACGCTTAGGAGATATTGCTGCGAAAACAACGGTGATTTCAGAAAAACAACAAACATTCTTGCATCAAACCATAGGCATGGAAATACCGGAAGACTATCAACCGGAATATCCGCAAGTCACTGTCTTTTCTGATAACGAGATACAAACCATTAAAAACCTATATCAAAAAGCAAAGCGGGAATCTAATCATGCTATTATTGTCTCTTTATCCAACAAGGTAAGTTCTATGATGGAGGTGACGCCTAAGCAGCGACCTTTACAGTTTATAGATAGAATTATTGCAGATTATAATTATTATACCCAAAGGTAGATGGAATATTTAATGGTAATCGATATACTAGGAGTGATTTCCTTTGCTATTTCTGGAGTACTTTCTTCTATGAAAAAGAAAATGGATCCTTTTGGTATTTTCATTATCGCTTTTGTCGCCTCTGTAGGGGGAGGGACTTTACGGGATATTCTTATTGGTTTTCCTGTGGCTTGGATGCGTGATTTAACTTATATGTACGTAATTATGGGAACTTCTGTGTTTGCCATAATTTTCAGGAAAAAACTGGTCTACTTAAGAAAGTCACTTTTTTTGTTTGATACGGTGGGAATTGGCCTGTATACTGTTTTAGGAATAGAAAAAGGTTTATCGGCAGATTTCCCCCCAATTATTTGTATCGCTATTGGTACAATGACGGCTTGTTTTGGTGGGGTAATCAGAGATATTTTATGTAATGAAATTCCGCTTCTATTTAGAACGAAAGAAATTTATGCAACGGCTTGTATTTTAGGAGGAATTACTTACTTTTTATTAATGCAATTTCCTTTGAGCGACGGGGTGATTTTTACAATTTCCGGAGCGGTAGTAATTTTTACAAGATCTTTAGCTGTCTATTTTGATATTCGTTTGCCTTCGGTTTATTTTGATGTTGACAACTAATTTTAGTTTACAACAATACTATCAATCATAATATTTTTTTTGGGCCATTCACTTTGGTCGGTTTCTACTTTTGCCATTTCATTCACCACATCCATTCCTTGGGTAACTTTTCCAAAAACAGTATGTTTTTTATCTAAGTGATGAGCTCCATTTTTATCCTGAACAATAAAAAATTCAAATGGGGAAGAAGCTTTACTTATATTTTGTTCGCTGTATTTTGCTGCAGAAAAAGCTCCGTAATTGTGTAAATGTCCGGCATCGCTTTCACTCGGAATCAAATAATCACCCACTTTAGACCGTACCTTTTGGGTTGCAACGTTATCGCTATTACCGCCTTGGACTACAAAGTTTTCGGCTATACGGTGAAAAAAAGTAGTTTCGAAATAGCCCATTTTAGCTAACCTTATAAAATTGGCGCGGTGAAGTGGAGTATCGTTAAATAATTGTACGTGAATTGCTCCAAAACGTGTATAGATAATGGCTTTATCCTCAGGATTTTCTTTTCCGTATTTTTCAAGAAAAGCTTTTAAATCTTTTTGTTCAATAGTTTCAATAGAGCGAATATCGATATCCATTTCTTTACCCCCGCTAGGAATCTTTACTGAATTTAAAATACTATCGGTTCTTTGTTTTTCCCTTTTTTCTTGTAAATCTTTCTCGTTTACTTTCTTACTTTTATTGTTATCTTCACAACTTGTGAGGAAAACAAACCCACTAAGGGCTATTAGCAAAGAAATTTTTTGAATGTATGACATTTTCAGAATTTAAAAATTCGGTTTCAAAAATAGAAAAAATTCAACTGATAGGGGAGAAAGCCCATTTAGAAATGGCGCCTAATTTCAGAAAAAAAGAAATCGATCGTATAGATATAGCAAGTAAGAATCCTAAACGTGCCGGGGTGATGGCTTTATTTTATCCCAATGCAGCTGGGGAAACTTGCCTTACCTTAATCTTGAGAAAAACGTACAAAGGAGTACATTCAGCTCAAATTGGCTTTCCCGGAGGGAGGGAAGAAGAAGAAGATCGTGATTTAATGGAAACCGCATTACGGGAAACCCATGAAGAAGTAGGTGTTGCACCGGAAGAAATTAAGGTCTTAAAAAAACTGACTAAAATCTATATTCCACCTTCTAATTTTTGGGTACAGCCTTATTTGGGGATTGCTGAGCAAACACCGCAATTTATGAAGCAAGAAAGTGAAGTAGAAGAGATACTGGAAGTAAGCTTGAAAGATTTTCTTAATGATCGCAATTTAATTGAAAAAGAGCTCTCTACTTCTTACGCAAAAAATGTACTTGTTCCAGCTTTTTATTTAAACGAACAAATAGTTTGGGGAGCTACCGGTATGATGCTCAATGAGGTAAAGGGAATTTTGAAAGAAGTACTATAAGTTAGCTATTTTCGTATCTTTGAAGGTTCTAAACAAAGCAAAAATGGGGATATTCAAAAAAAATCCTTTTGGACATATATTATTCTTAAAAAAATGGCTCATTAGAATTATGGGAGCGATGACGCATCGTCGCTATCATGGTTTTAATAACCTTCACATAGAAGGGTCAGAAATTATAAAAGATTTGCCCGATACTAAGGTTTTATTCGTTTCTAATCATCAAACTTATTTTGCCGATGTGGTAGCGATGTTTCATGTGTTTAATGCGAGTTTAAGCGGCAGGGTAGATAATATTAGGAATATTGGATACTTGTGGAACCCAAAACTGAATATTTATTACATCGCCGCCAAAGAAACTATGAAAGCGGGGTTATTGGCACGTATTTTGGCTTATGCAGGTAGTATTTCTATTGAAAGAACTTGGCGCTCGAAAGGAAAAGAAGTGAACCGTCAGGTAAAAATGAGCGATATCACCAATATTAAGAAAGCTTTAGATGATGGTTGGGTAATTACCTTTCCGCAAGGAACCACACGACCTTGGAAACCTATTAGAAAAGGAACCGCTCATATTATTAAACAATATAAACCCGTTGTGGTCCCTATTGTAATTGATGGTTTTAGAAGATCTTTTGATAGAAAAGGGATTCGGATTAAAAAACGTGGAATTCTTCAATCGATGGTGATTAAAGAACCATTGGAGATAGACTACGAGAACGATTCTTATGATGATATTGTCTCTAAAATAGAGTATGCCATCGAGCAGCACCCTTCTTTCCTTAAAGTTATTCCTGAGAAAGAGCTGAAAATACAAGAAGAACTTAATGAAATGAGAAGATGGAGTTACAAAGAAGATCCATCTTCTGAGGCTTAAATGTTAAAATTAGTATATTTTAACAAAATAAAATTTAATTGGCACGTTAGTTGAACTATTATGTAGTGTATGTTAAAAACTGATTTTAAGTTGATTATGATTAGTTTTTGATTAAATTTGAATCAACACAACCTAATTAAAATTAAAATTTATTTATGTTAAAGCACATTTTCCTAAGTATTTTTTCAACCATCTTATTATTCACTTCTGTCAACGCACAACAGAGCTTACCTTTAAATGATTTTAATCAGATAGCTCCGCTTTCAGAAATTGAAAACGATCCACTTCAAGTGTTGTTAGAAGATGAGATTATGAAGAATCCTACCTGGAGACGTCTTATTAACAATAAAAAGATGTCTGTTGGAGTAGTCGATTTAAATAATATCAATAGTGTGCATTATGCAGGAATCAATAGTCAAGAAATGATGTATGCAGCTAGCTTACCAAAAATTGCTATTCTTTTAGCTTCTATGGATGCTATTGAAAAATGTGAGTTGGCAGAAACTCCTGAGGTAACAAGAGATCTTAATCTGATGATTAACCGATCAGATAATCACGCATCTACACGAATGATAGACCGTTTAGGTTACGATAAAATTGCTGCTGTGTTACAAAGTGATGAATATAAACTTTATGACAAAGTAAATGGCGGTGGTTTATGGGTAGGTAAGAGATATGCTGCCGGAGGACCAAGAAATCCAGATCCTATTAAAGGATTAAGCCATGCAGCCAGTGTACAACAAGTTTGTAGATTTTACTACAAAATGATTACCGGTAATTTGGTATCACCAGAAAAGTCTAAGAAAATGTTAGACATTATGGAAGATTCACATTTACATCATAAATTTGTAAATACACTAGATAGAATTGCACCAAACGCAAGAGTATTTAGAAAGTCTGGATCTTGGAGAAACTATCACGCAGATTCTGCCTTGGTATGGGGAAAAGATGGAAGAAAGTACATTTTAGTAGCCTTAGTAGAAGATCCAAACGGAGAACAAATTATAAGAGATTTAGTAGTTCCAGTTGAAAACATAATCAAAAAATCACGTTCTTTGGAAACTACTTAATAAAAAAGTAGTCAATCCAAAAAATGCTGAGAAAACTAGTACAGAGAACATTTGACATTAGAAGCGGAGAACTAGGCGTTTCGTTGTTAATGCAACTCTATATATTTTTAATCATCACAACGCTGTTAATAGTAAAACCTACTGTTAACGCGTTGTTTCTTTCTGAATTAACTTCCCAAAGTTTACCTTACGCTTTCTTATTAGTAGCCTTGGTAGCTATGGGAAGTTCTTATTTTTACAATAAGGCTTTAAAGCGTTTTTCCTTACTTAGGATTATCACCTTTACCTTAATCATTTCAGCTTTAGTATTTATCTCTTTAAAAGTACTTTTAAGCCTTCACTATTTTTCTACTTGGCTGCTTTATTTCTATTATGTTTGGGTAGCTATTTACGCAGTATTAGCCACTTCACAATTTTGGATTTTAGCCAATTTGGTGTACAACATCCGTGAAGCTAAACGCTTGTTTGGTTTTATTGGAGCAGGAGCCATTAGTGGGGGTATTTTAGGCGGTTACCTTACCAATTTACTAGCACCCATTATAGGGAATGACGATTTAATGATTATCGGTGCTATTTTAGTAATTGGTTGTATTCCTTTATTGCATATTATTTGGAGAAAACGCGTAAAAAGTTTAGGGGTTTTTAGACAACAGCAACGAACTTACGCTTCTAACGAATCGTCTTTTAAATTAATCTTAGAGTCTAAACACCTAACCTACATTGCGGGAATTATTGGAGTAGGGGTGTTGGTAGCCAAATTGGTGGACTACCAATATAGTGATATGGCTTCCAAAGCGATACCCGATTCAGATGAATTGGCTTCCTTTTTTGGGTTTTGGTTCTCTACTTTTAATGCAAGTTCCTTAGTCATTCAATTATTTTTAACACGAAAAATAGTTGGGGTTTGGGGAACAGCATCCACACTTCTTGTTTTACCTTTGGGTATTGGCCTTGCTGCTATTCTCTTTATTGTTTTTCCTGAACTTTGGGTAGTCGTACTTTTAAAAGCAGTAGATGGAAGTTTAAAGCAATCGATTAATAAAGCGGCGCAAGAACTTTTGGTTTTGCCCGTTCCTACCGAAATAAAAAATAAAACAAAATCTTTTATAGATGTTGTTGTAGATAGTGTTGCTACCGGAATTGCAGGCTGTCTATTGATTTTTGTTGTAAGGGGACTTGATTTTGAAGCTTACCAGGTTTCTATTTTAATCCTTGTATTTATTAGTATTTGGTTTTTCTTTATTTATAAAGTTAGAAAAACCTATTTTCATTCGTTTAGGGATAATTTAGTGAGTTTTAGAAATAAAAGTCAACTTGACAAGAAAAAGCAAAAATCAAAAAGTGTTTCTACAAAAGCTACTATTATAAAAGTTCTGGAAACCGGGGAGGATAGTGAAATATTATTTATGCTGAATAAGGTAAACGATGTTTCAGATAAAAGGTTACGGAGTTTAATTATTAAATTATTAGATCATCCCTCAAGCGAAATAAAAGCAGCTGCTATTTCCAATTTATATTTACTCGATAAAGGAACTGCTGCAGAAAAAGTAGAAAAACTTATTCATACCAAAGATGATGAAGTCGTATTAGCTGCTATGCGCTATTTACTCACCCATACCGATATTAACGATCTTCAGGTTTTTGATAGCTACCTTAATCACGAAAATCCTTATATTTCTTCAGCAGCGCTTTTATGTTTGGCCATTGAATCGCGGGACAATAAAAAACTTGCTTTGCGCTACAATTTAGAATTACGCCTAGAAAAGAAAATAGAAGACGTTAATTTACCTAGTGAAGATCATCGTATTGAAGAAACCATTGAATTGATTCAGGCAATTGGCTACGCAGAAAACCCTAAATTTTATTCCTTTATCACTGCGCATTTCAATAATAAAAACGAAGAAGTAATTTCTGCAGCTATTAAAGCGGCTGGAATAAGTTCTAGTGCTATATTTTTAAATGATTTGTTAGATTTTCTTCAGAAGAAAAATTTTAGGGAAGAAAGTATTAAGGCGCTAAAAAACTATGGTCATGCCATTATTAAAGAACTTATCTTTAAGTTGAATTTTGATCATATTTCATCCAATAGCAAACAATTTATCCCGGAAATTATAGGAGGTTTTGGAGGTCAGCAAGCCGTTGATGGGTTATTTAAATTATTACGAAATAAAGATTTAGTCGTAAGGTTGGAAGCGGCCAGGGTTTTAAATAAATTAAAGACCAGCAACACGACATTAAAATTCAGTAAAAAGAGCGTTGTACGTTTAATTCTTCAAGAATGTAAGCTTTACCACAAAACGTTGTCGGCAATGCAAATTCAGAAGCAAATTTTTATTCGCTATGAAGATACCTTGACTAACGATAAAGATTTAGAAGAATATTCTGCACGAAATAGTTTAATTGAAATTCTAGAAAAACGATTGGATCATGGATTGGAACAGATTTTCACGTTGTTAGGGCTTCGCTATCAACAAAAAGATATAGAAATTGCTTACCACGGAATATTAAGTGATAAGCAAGATATACGGGCAAATGCAATCGAGTTTTTAGACAATTTACTACATCCTAATTTGAAGGAAGCTTTATTACCATTGGTAGAAAACACGATGGTCATGTCTCACGAAACCGATCGTGATGATTTAGTGATTCCTACCGAAAAACATTGTTTTGAAATGTTATTGAAAGGAAAGGATTTAAAGATAAAATTAGCTGTTCTATACTTGATCGCCCAGTTAGAAGATAAATCTTATATCTCTCTAGTGAAACCCTTGATAATTCATCGAAATAAAAAAATAAGTACTTTTGCCCAAGATGCTTTAAATCAGTTGGAGAAAGTCTAGGATTTTTCGGTTTCTTCTGTTTTAGGGTTAATCACTTCATCTATTTTAGAAGCCAATACCATATGATCCCAAGCAGAATTTTTTCGAAGTACGTTCGTCATTAAACAAACCATATATTTTTTCCCGTTGGGGTGTTCAACAATAGCTACTGAATTCATATAATTATATACATTTCCAGCATATTCACCACAAGACTTTCCATTAGAACGATCACAAGAATATAAGGAGCCCGATTTAAAATACACCGCTGCATCTTTTAATTCTTGTGCATAAGCATACCTAATTCTACGATCGGTCATATACATTAATCGCTTAATTTCGAGGCTGGAAGGTTTATCTACTACTTTTCCTTGTTCCAGTTGTACTAAATACTTCATTAATCCTAAAGGAGTTCCTATACTTCCTCCAATATCGCCTACGTATTTATTGGCGCCAGAAGTAAAAAAGCTACCTAATCTCCATTCATCGTGAGTGATCCCTATTTTTCTTAAAGGTTCATTGACAATTTGGTTGGCTAAAAGTGTTAGTTCTTTTTTAGGGGTATTTTTAAAATATTCATCTACTTCTTCTTGTGTAAGGTATTCATATTTATCTTTAAAAGCCGCCATTAACAAAGCTTCTCGCCAAACTACACTTGCCGCGCCATTATTGCTTACACTCATCATATGGTCGGCCCATTCGTATAACGTAAAAACATCATTGGGACTTACCTTTCGCTTAACGAGTTTGTCATTTTCAATATCATAATCAGGAATGGTATGATGGTCATAAATAGCCCAATCGCCTGCTTTTACCCTTTTATTTTTTAAGATGGCTTTTCTAGCTTCCCAAGATTCCGGACAAATATTGTGAAGTTGGGTAAATAAAGCTGTAATGACGGTTAATTTTCCGACACTTCCCGGTTGATATCCCAAAGATTCTTTATGGCCCATATATTTGAGATGCTGCGGATCTGACATATCTAAAATGGTCAACGAATAATTTCCTGAGGGAATTACTTTTCTCAATTTTTCTGCAAAAGCTTCATCTTCCTGTAAAATTTCAGAAATGCTATCTTCTACTTGCGTAAGCTGAAGTTCAATACAGTTGAGCGGAAGTTGCGCTCCTATAGGTAAACTTAATTTTTGTGTAGAATCTTTTTTAATTCGTTCTAAACGTAAAAGCCTTGAAATTCCAGTAGATTCGTAGCCATCGATAGGGTAGAAGCTTAAGGTAATAAAGGAGATAAATCCTAAACCAAGGAAAGTGAGTAATAGTTTTTTATGAGACATATATTAAATTGAATTTTAAAGTTTTTAAGAGCAGATCTTATAGGTTTTAAAACCATAAGTCTATGCTCAATAAAATTTGATTAAACAATCACTTATTTTAAATCTGATGTTGTAAACTTATTTTTTGTTGGGTATCAATCTCAGGAGTAAGTGACTGCAAATATTTAGAGCTCTGAGCATTTTTATTTTCTACAAAGGGACGTATTTGAAACAGCCATAATTTATTGTCCTTAAAACCTAGCTCTACGTCGTAAGGACCTACATTCTCTTTACTGGTTTTCTCAGGCATGGTTTTTCTAATATTCTGAGCAAAATCTTCCAATTGCTTGATATTTGCTGAAGAAAGGATGGCGTGATTAAAACTAGTTGACTCTTTATCTAGCCCTCCATTTTGTGGTAAACGGTTATAAAAAGTTTCTCTAGCCGGAGAAAGTAAGCGGTCTTCGCCATTGAGATCGATTAACCAAGCTTCAGCAGATTGACCATCTACCGCACCACCGGCTCCTCGGCTAAATGCTACCGTTAAATCGTTGGGATTGTTATTGATAATTCCTTTGGTAATCATTACCCCAGAATAATCTACATCTACTGAAGGAATAATTAAAATTGAAGGAAAGACATTTTCAGGATTTTCTAAATATTGCTGTCTCCACTTAAAACTACGTTCGGTATATGGGGAAGCCCAAACATCTTTAATACCCTGAATAATTTTTTCACGATCCCGCACGTTGAAAACGGTAAGGTTAAGTCCGGCGCCGGTGAAATTTCCTAAATCTTCCATATTGGTGTCACTTCTTAAAAATACAGGAACTCCACCAATAGAGGTTCCAAAATTTGTTTGGAAACTACGTTCCAAATCATTCACAAAATTAGGAACCAAAGGCATTTTTTTTATTGCTTCCCGCAATAAGGCCAATCGGTCTAAGGTACAATGCTGTACTTCGGTTTCGGGAATATTGTTTTCCCGCATTTGTTGTGCTTGAGCAAAACTAGCCTTTAAATATTCCCAGTACGAAGCATCTTGTTGAGGCATAGGTAAATTCATATGTTCCCTAAAAATCCCAAAAGGAACGACAACACCATTCACCACATTATTTGGAAACATACTTTTTAGTTGACCTAAATTTGCAGCTTTGGGACCACAGATGATTCCTGAACTTTTTGCATCTACTTCTGTAAGATTTAGTGGAGAAGTTTGTTGAAGATTGATTCGTTCTATAGGAACACTTATTTTTTCTTGTTGGCGTTCACCTTCTTCTTTAAAAAGTGCTTTTTCTTCTGAAGACATCTCATCTTCAGCTTTCATTATAACCATTCCTTTTTCAGAAACTGCATAGAACACCATCTCTCCATCAAATTTTTTCAAGTCTTCCAAATTTTGATTGCTTAAAACCGAATTTGGAATCCCTAAATTTCTCGCTAATAATTGCACATGAGAAACCAAATTTCCTTCAGAAACGGTTGCAATTCCTGCCACCGGTTTTAAATCGGATGGTGGTTTTTGAAAAATGTAAATATTTTCAGGAGAGACTTCTACAGATTCCGGATTATCTTCCACTACAATTAATTTTCCTAAGGCATAGCCAGGATTTAATCCACGGAAAGAACTTTGATTATTCAATTTGAATACTTCATTGGAGAGCTTGGATTGTTCTCGTATAAAATTCCCCAGTTCACTTACAGTTTCTCCCAATCTAAGGGCTAAAGAAGAGCGTACCCGATCGTCTATAAAACCGGAAGCTTTCGGCTCAAAAGCATTGTATTTTTCAACAGCATCACCATAAATAGCTTTTACCATGGCAGCACTCCATTCTACTTGGCTTCGGGCTACCGCTAATATTTGATTGAGTTCTTCTAAGGTAATTTCGTTTAAATTGTCCAGTTGAAGTAAATGATCTACTTGGTTCCATTCCCACCATTCTACATTTCCCGCACTAGCCGAGGCTAAACTTAAGGCATAGATTTTATCTAATTGCTCTAATAGGGAAGAGGGCTTCCATTCAGGAGCGGTTTTAAAAATGATTTCTTCTAATTTAACTGAAAGATCTAAGGCGATTAATTGGTCGGATGTACTTTGAACTTGTGGTAATTCAGTTCTTATTTCGCACATTAAATTGGCAGCACTTTCAATTAAATGCTGATTGGAGATTGAGTCTTGTGATTGACTTCCAAAATTTTCTAATTGTGTTCTTAAAAATGTTCCTTTCGGAAAATTACTTGCTTCTTGTTTAAAGTAACTCAAATCAATGGGCGAGTAGAAATTTTCCATCGCACGGGTAAGAGAATCGATTTCTTTTTTCTGTTCAGCAGATAAATCTTTTTCATTTTCTTCCTTGAACTTTTTTACTAGCTGAATGTCTGTTTTATCAGGTTGGCCGTGGATTTTAGTCCGGGCATCCATAAATTTTGGATTATCCTCGGCAATGGTTTTTGATAAACTTCTAATGGTTTGCGATTCTTTGGTATCTTCATTATGGGGAATATCTTGAAGACTTTGACGAATGAGGTAGAAATTTTCTTCTATTCGATTGTTGCTCAGTAATAACCAGTTGTAAAAATCTTTTCCCCATTCTTGTTCATCTTCCGACTGTACGGAACCACGATAATATTGGGCTTTTTCCATAATCCAACCATTATCTACACTTTCAAGGTAATTATTGAGTTGGTATTGTTTTAAACGGGAATGTTGATGATTGGCATCCCAGAAAGCGCCTTTATCGGTGTATGCTAAAATATCGGCAAAGAAAATATGGTTTTTTTCTTGCAGCTGAATGGTAATAGGTTTGTAACTCGCATGCTGAATTCCACCAATTTTATCAGGACAAGGATCTTTAGAGTCCCGCTGCGTTCCATCATCACAAAACCATTCAATTTTTAAGTAAGGTCCGCGGTGAAGGTTTCGGTATTCTTCAATAATTTCTTTAATTCGCTCATTGGAGATTTCTTGTGCAGAAATGCTTCCGAAGAAAAAAATACTAAGTACAAGTAATATTCTAAATTTCATAGATTAGTTTTAGCCTAGAGTAATTTAAACCCTTTCTTGCAAAACTAACGAAGGTGATTGTTAAATCACTCTTAAATAAATGTTTGAGTACTTATAAAATTTAGAGTTCTAAACGTTTAAGTTCTTTGTAGTTCCTATACAGTTTTTTCAATAGAATCCCATAAACAAGGGAATAGATTAACCATAATATTACTATAAAAACAATAATTAATAATAGTCCAAAGCCGATGGCTTTTGGCCAATTAATTTCATCACGAACATTTTCAAAATCGCTACTGTATAACAAGGTGAAAATAAAGGTCACAAAGGCTACTATCCCTGAAGAGGCCAAGACATAGAAAATATAATATTTTACAATTTTTCTAGTTTTGAGAATATTCTTCATTAACTGATAGGCACTATCTGTAGTAGAAATTGCTTTGTATCTTTTATAAAAAAGCAGAACAAATAAAATGGTTATGGCGTAACCAAAAATATACATCACAATGACGGTATTTTTAAGATGAATGTTTTCTACCTGTTTCCAGAATTCATGATCGGCTAAAAACACATTCAGGAAAGCACCTAATGCTAATTCACCAAGGCTTATAAAAAATATCCATTTTACGATAGAGGAAGATTTCTTCAATAAAATGGGGTAAATTTCATTGGCTTCTATATGCGGAAGATTCTTTTCTTGCTTCTTCCAGTCTTTCTTTAATAATTCTAATTCATCCATGGGCTTACGGATTTAGTATGCTTCTCAGCTTCTTTTTAATTCGGTTCATCTTCACTCTTGCATTCACTTCAGAGATTCCCAAAGTATCGGATATCTCACTGTAATTCTTGTCTTCTAAATAAAGAAATACCAAGGCTTTATCAATATCGTTTAATTCTTTAATGGCAGCGTACATGACAGAAAGCTGCTTTTCGGTGGTATCATCATATTCTTCAGCTTTAATTTTAAAAGCTACATTTTCAAATTCTTGGGTTTTAATTTTACGTTTAGATTTTCGGTAAAGGGTGATGGCGGTATTTAAAGCTACCCGGTACATCCAAGTACTAAATTTGGCATCTCCCCTAAACTTGGGATAAGCTTTCCATAACTGAATGGTTATTTCTTGAAATAAATCGTTATGTGCCGCTTGATCGTTGGTATATAGCCTACAAATCTTATGAACGATGTTTTGATGCTTCTCTAAAAGCGCTACAAAAGTATGTTCCGTTTTTTGGCTCAATTTTAAATAAGTTTCTTCATTAGTAGTTAGGTTTACTAATTTGTTACAATTTTTTCAGAAATTATAACTATGCTAACATAATAATTGGCTTAGGGGTTATAATTTTGCACAAACTCAATTTCATTTTATGAATATTCCAGCTTCTAACTTACCTACTGTCGCAATTGTTGGTGGAGGTTTTGCCGGCATGAATGTTGCCAAAAAATTAATCAAGCTTCAAGCATTTCAAGTAGTCTTAATCGATAAGCGTAATTACCATACATTTCAGCCTTTATTATATCAGGTTTCTACTTCTAGTTTAGAGCCAGATTCTATTGCGTATCCACTTAGAAAATTAATTACTGAAAAGAAAAATGCCTTTTTTAGATTGGCAGAGGTTACTTCTATTGATACAGAACATACCAAGATTTTTTCAGATATAGGTGAGTTGGCCTATGATTATTTGATTCTTGCAACGGGTTCTAAAACTAATTTCTTCGGAAATGAAGCGGTAGAAAATAATGCAATGTGTATGAAAACCATTCCACATGCATTAAATATTAGAAGCTTAATTCTAGAAAATTTAGAACAGGCTACGATTACCAAAGATAAAAAAACGCGTGAGCGGCTACTTAATTTTGTGATTGCCGGAGCAGGACCTACGGGAGTGGAATTGAGTGGAGCTATTGCTGAAGTAAGGAATAATATTATTCCTAAAGACTATCCCGATATTGATATTTCTGAAATGAAAATTCACCTCTTAGAAGGTTTAGACCGGGTATTGCCTCCGATGTCTGAGAAATCGTCTGCAAAAGCAGAACGGTTTTTGAAGGATTTAGGGGTACAAATTCACTTAAATACCATGGTGCAGGACTATGATGGGAAGTTGGTGAAAACGAACACCGATGAAAGTTTTGAAACGGAAACCTTTATTTGGAGTGCAGGAGTTACTGGAGCACCGGTACAAGGCTTAAAAGCTGAAGCTTTGGTAGAAAGAGCTAATCGTTATAAGGTGAATGTTTTTAATCAGATAGAAGGTTATGAAAATGTGTTTGCAATAGGGGATATTGCTTTAATGCAAAGTGAAAAATACCCAAAAGGACATCCTATGGTGGCACAACCCGCTATCCAACAAGGAAAGCATTTAGCTAAAAACCTAGAGCGAATACTTAAAAACGAAAAATTAGAACCTTTTGATTATTTTGACAAAGGAACTATGGCCACTATCGGAAGAAATAAGGCCGTGGTAGACCTAAAGAAATCTACTTTTGGTGGTTTCTTTGCTTGGTTTATTTGGATGTTTGTTCACCTATGGTTTTTGGTTGGTTTTAGAAACCGAATAGTGACCTTTTTCAATTGGACATACAGTTATATCAATTTTGATAGGGCAGCTAGGTTAATTGTTAGGCCTTTTAAACTACATAAAGAAAAAATGGAAGATCTAGAATAGAATAATTCTTTCTTCCCAATTATTTTTCATCTAGATTTAAATGTACGGGTTTTAGAAAAGAAAACCCCAAGGTGCATATTCCTAAAACAATAAGAATATAAGCCTTATAGTTTTTTAAAAAACTTAGGTTATCAAAATCTAGGTAAGTAATACCTATAGCCAAGAAGATCAAAGAAATAACGGAAAATGTGATTCGGAATTTTTTCATGGCGGTAGGGTTTAAGGTTAGTAAATCCAAATGAAATTAAATTTACTAAAAAATTATTAATCAATAAATTAAAATATTCAATTAATTACATTAAAATTAATTTGGACTAATTTTTTAAATTGAATTGATATAAAACAGAAGAATTCGGTTAATAAAATTTGATGGTTAGCTCCATCATCATCGTCACCGCTAATAAAACCTTCAGGTTTAATATTGTTGGGATTGTTCAAAAGCTATTATTATTGGAGCTAATCTTAAAATCTTTTAAGGCTTAAGAAATAAGAATAAGCCAGAATAGCTAAGTTTATAAGGAATAATGATTTCTTAGGCTAAGCTATCGAAAAACTCCATCAATTTATCGTCCTGATCCAGATTAAGCTTTTTTCTTAACCTATATCTTGCCGTTTCAACACCACGGGTAGAAATATTAAGTAATGGAGCGATTTCTTTATTGGTCAAGCCCATTTTGATAAAAGCAGATAAACGTATTTCTTTTTTTGATAGGGTGGGAGCATTTTCTTTTAAGTTGTTAAAGAAGTTTTGATGAACCTTCTCAAAGTTTTCATCAAAGACCTTAAAGTATTCTTCGTCTATTTTATTTTGATGTAGTTTTTGAAAGATTTCAAGAATTTTTTGTTTGGAGTTTCTGTTCTTTACAATGTTTTTTAATTCTTTTAAATCGTCTTGTAAGGCATTGAAAAAATTCTTTTTATTAACCAAAAGCATCGTATAATTGGCTAGCTCTTTACTTTTTTGGATAATATCTTTTTCTAAATGTTCTTTGTCTTTTTCTACCTTCTCCTTATCCTTTTGGAGTTTTAGTTGTTCTATTTCCAATTGAAGAAGCTGATTGGTGCGTTGTTCCCGTAAAATGGTTTTTTCATTTTCTTTATGAATCTTATTTCTTACCAGTTTTTGGGTAATAAACACAAGGATGAAAAATATAATAGCGTATGAAAAATAGGCTAAATTAGTTTGGTACCACTTAGGTTGAATGTAAAAATCGTAGCGGGCCACTTCTGCTTCAATTCCTAGGACGTTTTTGCTTTTAACTTTAAAAGTATAGCTGCCCGGACGTAATAAATTAAATTCTTTGAATGGTAAACTTTGCCACGGAGACCAATTTTTATCAGCATTTTCAAGTTTATAACTAAAACCATTACTTAGGTTATTGGGCATTTTTGGAGCTGCAAAAGAAAATTTAATAGAAGTTAAATTATTGGGCAGCTCTAGTGTGGAATCGTTTTGTATGGGTAGGTTTCTTCTTTCATCATCAATGGTATAGGAAATAGCGGTAAATTGTGTCTGTATTTTTTCTTTTGAATTTTGTTGATTGAGGTTGTATAAATACAGTCCGGTATGAGTACCAATAAGTACTTTTTCCTTATTGACGGGAACAATGGTTTCCATCCCACGGTTGAAAGTTCCTTTCGTTTGTAAAAAAATATCTTTTACAATTTTGGGGTTGTTGCTTTTAGTTTCAAAATATCCCGCTTCATCATCTTGAATCACCCAAGTTCTATCACTATCCTGTACTATTTTTCGGGTATTTTTAGAGGTATCTACAATTTTATTAAGAGGTTCAAAAGGAGAAAATTGCTTAGAAATTTCGTTAAATTCATACACCCCATTATTAGTAGTAAACACTGTATGATTATTCCACTTAAACACATTCACGTTAAAAGGAGAGGGGAGTCCGTTTTTATCGGTATAATGATCAATAGCAATCGTTCTTTTTAAATCTCTGCTAATTGTTATCTTATACACTCCTTTATAACCGTGACAAACCCAGAATGAGTTTTCTTGGTTAGCTTTTAAAATGTCCCTGGCAGATTCATCAAAGCCTTCTACTTTGTTTTGTATGTTCCAAGAGCCATTTTCATTTTTTAAAATATAGATCCCATTATAAGTACAAACCAAAAATGTATGGAGATGATTAGGAAAAGGGATAACTTTCCACACCCCATTTGTATTTCCTATTCTTGTACTTGTAAAATCTTCATTTATTTTAAAAAGTCCTTTATCGTGACTCACCAATAAGGTGTTGTTAAAGTGAGCAATACTCCAAGCTTGGCCTTGCAAACTTTCAATCTTATTAAAGTGGTTGGGCGTACTCGCATTTTCTGAAAAATATACGCCTTGATTAGTGGCAATATATAAATTAGAATCACCAATAAAAGTATCATATACAGAAGCCCGACTAAAAATGGTTGTACGCGGACTACTATAATTAATCTTGTCTAAACCATTGTCGAGTAAGACCCAAATATTATTTTTACGGGTATTGTATAAATTTAGAACTGTACTACCTTGTAAGTTGTTAATGGGATGAACCGTATAATGATCCTTATTTTTTTTAAGTACTACAACCCCGCTGCTTAGCGTACCTAAATAAATAATTTCATTACTTTCAATAGAAGAAATAACTTGATCGTTATTTTTCATAAAAAGTTGTTGTGCTATTTTATACGAAGAATCTTGCAAACTATAAATAGTGCCAGAACCAGAAATCAAATCGAAATGATCAGTAATATGTACAATCTTTTCGTTGTCATAACTTTTCTTGTCTATTAACTTCTGTATTTGATTGGTTTGAAGATCGACTTCAAAAATTCCTTCATCAGCGTCCTGAACGAAAAACCTATTATTGACTACAAATGATTCAATAAAAGTGTTTTTGGAAGGGATTTGCGTAACGCTATTATTTTCAACAATAAAAAGCTTTTTAAAACTTCTGAAAATTACTTTGTTCTGAATCACATTGATTTGCCAGATGTTTTCAAAGTCTACATTTTCGAGCTGTAGTTTTTCTTTTAACGACTTAAATTTAAAATTTCCAAACTTATCTTTTCTAACAATACCTAATTCGTGATAACCGCCGGCATAAATTATTCCGGAAGAATCTTTTGCCAAACTCCTTACCGAAGAAGAATTTGGAAGGGAGGTGTGCTTCCAATGGCTGCCATCGTAAATTAGAACTCCATCATTGTTGCCAAAATACATAAGTCCATCATTATCTTCAACAACACTCCAAAATTGAGAATCAGCATTAAAATCTGTTCTCGTAAAATGATTGATACTTGGGTTTTGCGATTGATTAAAATAGTCTTGAGAAGAATTTGAATTTTGAGACCAACCCCAACAGAAGAGTAAATTGAAAATTAGAATAAGTAAAAAATCCTGTCTAAACAAAGTGATATTCTTATTTTTTAGCATTCTTGTTGTTGAAATATCAGTTTTTAATGTATAAAAACTAATAATTACTAATCTTAATTGGTTGTTAAAGACTGAAATTGATCGTAAATATACTATTTTTTTAAAAATATAAAATTCTGTTAGATAGAATTTTACCATAATTGAAGTAGTCTTGATGTAGTGTTAAATTAATGTGAAGTAATTAAAGTGTAGGCTGAAATTAAGTAACAAATCAAGCTTTATCTAATTTCACTAAAAATTTTTTAACACAAACCGAAATCGTTTTCGAGTTAATTAAAAAACAAAGCTTTGTATTTAATTTCTAGAAATAATTGCTCGATGAAGATAGGTGATTTTAAACTTTAATATATGGGAATAAAGAATTATTTAGTTTGTTGTTTTTCCTTATTTGGTTGTATGGTATTTGCCCAACAGGAGCGAAGCGGTCAAGTTACAGCAGAGGAAACCAATATGCCTATTCCAGGGGCTAATGTGGTCATTAAAGGAACAAATAAAGGGGTAGTAACCGATTTTGATGGAAATTACTCTATTGAAGCGGAATCTCAAGACACCTTAGTGTTTTCTTACGTAGGTTTTCTCACGCAAGAAATTCTTGCAGGTAATAGAAATACTATAAATGTAAATTTGGTAGAGAGCGCTGAAGCTTTATCTGAAGTAGTCGTAGTAGGGTACGGTTCTCAAAAAAGGGAAGATATTACGGGTGCAGTTGGGGTAATTAATGCTGCAGAGACCTTTGAAGAGCGACCCAATAATGATTTAGGTTCTTTAATACAAGGACAAGCCGCCGGAGTTCAAGTGCTTAAAAGTTCAGGAAAACCTTCCGCCGGATTTAATATTCGGGTTCGAGGTACAAGTTCTATAACTGCGGGAAGTGATCCTCTCTATGTGATTGATGGCGTTCCTACTACCGATACAAGATCATTAAATCCTTCAGATATAGAAAGTATTTCTATTTTAAAAGATGCTTCTTCTGCTGCTATTTATGGAGCACAAGGGGCCAATGGTGTAGTGTTGATTACTACCAAACAAGGTAAATCTGAAAAAGCCAAATTTCAATTTGATTCTTATGTAGGAGTTGCTCAAGTGTGGAAAACCCTAGAAGTATTAAACGCAGAGCAATACCGTGATTTAATGACGGAGCTTGGATACAATACACAATGGGATCAGTATCAAGAAAATACAGATTGGCAAGATAAAGTGTTTAGAGATGCTTTGTCACATAATTACCAACTTTCAGTTTCAGGAAAAAATAATGGAACACAGTATTATATTTCTGGAGGGTATTTAAGTCAAGAAGGAGCGGTAAGAAGTGCAGAAATGGAACGTTTTAGTTTTAAAACAAACTTATCGAAAGAAGTAAACGATTGGTTGAAAATTGGAACTAACATCAATTACACTCATTATTCTGATGTAGATGTGACCGATAATGCTGCGGTTAATCAAGGTGGGGTTTTATTAGGAGTATTGGCTACTCCTCCCAATATTGGTGTGTATAACGAAGATGGTACATTTACAAGTAACCCGTTTCAAGATTGGGAAAACCCAATTTCAAGTACCGACGGTGCAGAAAGAGGTTATAAAAATCAACGTTTATTAGGGAATATTTATACGGAAGTAGATTTTCTTAAAAACTTTACGTTCAAAACCAACTTCGGAATAGATTATAATGCAGATCGCTATGATTATTTTTTAGATCCCTTTAGAACCAGTTATGGTAGAGCTTTAAATGGTTCTAGTCAATACAACACCAATATTAATAACTATTTTATCTGGGATAATACACTAACGTACAAAAACACTTTCGGAGATCATAAAATTGAAGGATTAGTAGGTAGCGTATTTCAAAAGAACAGATGGGAATATAGCAATATTGAAAGAAGAAATTTTGCAAGTGCAGAAATTACAACTCCTGGTGCAGGTTCAGAAATTGTTGGAGCTAGTGCTGGAAAGAGTGAGAAAACAAATGCATCTTTTATTTCTAGAGTTAACTATGATTATAAAAATCGTTATTTGTTAACGGCTAACTTTAGAGCAGATGGGTCTAGTAACTTTGGGCCTAACAATAAATGGGGATATTTCCCTTCTTTTTCAGCAGGATGGAGAATTTCTAGCGAAAGCTTTTTAGAAAATGCAGATGCCATTTCAGAATTAAAATTAAGAGCGGGATGGGGTATTGTAGGTAATGATAATGTAGGTTCTTATGCTTATTTAGCGCGTGTAGGAAGTGGAGGTAATTACCCCATTGGAGGCCAGACCATGCCTGGTACTTACCCTGCCACAATTGCTAATAACGATTTAAAATGGGAAGAGTCAGAACAAACCAATATAGGTATTGATTTAGGTTTATATGATGGGAAAATAAAATTTTCTGTAGATGCATATAAAAAGAGAAACTACGATCTTTTATTTAGTGTACCTATACCAACTGGTACAGGATTCGGTGATGCTATTCAAAATGTTGGAGAAGTAGAAAATAAGGGGTTAGAGTTTCAGCTAAATACTGTTAATTATACCACAGAAGATTTTAGTTGGTCTACTTCTGCAAATTTATCTTTTAACAGAAATAAAGCTATAAATCTTGTAGGAAAAACCATAGCTACTGGTTCTGTAGCAAGTAGGGGTAATATTAGTTTAGTAAAAGAAGGAGAACCTCTTGGTAAATTTTACGGTTATGTTTGGGGTGGCGTAGACCCACAAACCGGTAATGTATATTACATTGACCAAGACGGGGAGAGTACCTTTGAACCTACCGCAGACGATAGAAGATATATTGGAGATCCTAATCCCGATTTTATTTATAGTCTAGGTAATAATTTTACATATAAAGAATTTGGTTTAGATATATTTTTACAAGGTTCGCAAGGAAATGACATTTTTAATGCTAGCCGATTGCAAATGGAATCGATGATAGATTCTAAAAATCAATTAGCTTCTGTGTTAAATAGATGGAGACAGCCTGGCGATATAACAGATATTCCACGGGTAAATACAGAGTCAAGTACCAATAATTCTAGACTATCTAATCGATATGTAGAAGATGGTTCTTACTTAAGATTTAAAGCCATTACGTTTAGTTATAGCTTTAAAGAAAACACCTTAGATAAACTTCACTTAGAAGCATTGAAATTTTACTTAACCGGAGAAAATTTAATCACCATTACAGATTATTCTGGCTTCGACCCCCAAGTAAATGCTTTTGGTGCTGATAATCTTGTACAGGGGGTAGATTTTGGAACCTACCCGCAAACTAGAAATGTGATTTTTGGAATGAATGTAAGATTTTAAAAAAGAATAATGAATATGAAAAATTTAAGAAAATATATAATTTATTCAGTGCTAATTGGTTCGCTAGCTTCTTGTAACGATGAATTAGATTTAAAACCGATTTCTGAAGAGACAGCAGCTTCGGCCTACGCAACAGGCCCACAAATACAAGCAGCATTAACTGGAGTTTACGAATCTTTTCAATCTTCAGATTATTACATATGGGATCGAGTAATCTATCAAGATGTTCGTTCAGACAACTATTATGCAGGAGGTGATAATCCTGAAATTTTTGAGTTTGATCGTGTAGAAGTTTCACCTACCAATGCGAGAGTAAATGGAATGTGGAGTAGTGTTTATAATGCCATTTCTAAAGCGAATGTGGTATTAGAAAATGCACCATTAGTGGAAGAAAGAATTACAGAAGAAGAACGTGAACAAATCATAGGGCAAGCTTATTTTTTAAGAGCATTCAATTACTTCCATTTGGTCAAAACATTTGGAGGAGTGCCTCTATATTTAGAATTTATAAATAGTCCCGATCCAAGTGTAATAAGAAAGCCAAGAGCAACCGAAGAAGAAGTTTATGCTCAAATTCTTTCAGACTTAGAAGAAGCTTTAACAAGATTACCTGATGATTATGGTACTGATGCTAGCGTTAATAAGGCGAGAGCAACAAAAGGAGCTGCCAATGCACTTTTTGCGAAAGTTTATGCACAGATGCCCAATCCAGATTATACGAAAGTAGTAGAACATGCCAATGCAGTCATCAACAGTCCTGCAGGTTATACTTTACTTTCTAATTATGAAGATTTATTTAACGGCAATAATTATAATAATGCGGAGTCAATACTAGAAATTCAATTTTTAGGAGGTGACGAAGGAAACTGGGCACCACAGATGCATTTGCCACCTTCAATTAGCGGCGATACTTGGAGAAAGTTTGTTACTCCATCGGTAGATTTAGTAGATGCTTTCGACACAGAAGGTGACAACATTCGAAAAAATGCTTCTATTCTTTTCGAAAATGTAACTTGGATAGATGAGTATTGGGGAAACACTCCTAATAGTAACATTCCTTTTGCTTATAAGTGGAAAAATGCAAGTGCTTGGAATAGCGCAGATAATGAATATTTACTTCGCTTAGCAGATATCATGTTATTAAAGGCAGAAGCGCTAAATGAGTTAGGACAAATTGCTCAGTCCGCAGAGATTGTAAATACCATTAGAGAGCGAGTAGAATTAGATCCTTTAACCGAAGAGCAAACTGCTTCTCAAAGTGCGATGAGAGACGCTATTTTAAAAGAACGTCGATTAGAACTAGCTCAAGAAGCTAAACGTTGGGACGATTTGATTAGATATGATAAAGTTATGCAAGTTATGAATAACGTAGATGATATCGATCTAAGGACGGGTCAGTCTGTAAATTACAATGTGACAGAAAAAGATTTATTACTACCTATCCCACAAGAGGAAATAGATAGAAACCCAACCCTTGAACAAAATCCTGGATATTAAAATGAAGAAGATATTAATAAATATAGTAATTGCCGCTACATTAATTGCCTGTTCAGACGACGATATTAAACGGTATCCTCCACCAACAACCGGTGGTGGCGGTAATGAAGTTGGAACGGCACAAATTTGGGTTACCAGTGGCGATGAGAGC